>QFCH01001063.1_pt1 | contig 230319 bp, 180 predicted proteins | sample 5346071 | NCBI WGS metagenome assembly QFCH01 (sample SAMN09062255, study PRJNA434731) | Human gut metagenome, whole genome shotgun sequencing project. | isolation source: stool timepoint B chromium assembly | host: Homo sapiens | collected 2015
TTACAATAAATTTTTGCAATTCCTCTATGGAATGATAAAGCTGTATTTGCTTTTGTGTGAATACGATTTTTTTATTGTGGGTCATAGTCTGTTATCTATAACAGCCTAAAAATCTATCAATATCTTACTACCTGAAAATATGCCTTGCTGTGCCTGGCTTTACATTACGATACATTAGGCGTATTGATAGATTTCCTCCTTTTCTTTGGATTTTATAAGGTGTTTTCTTTCTGTAAAATCTGATAATATGGAATAACTATCAAGTAAAAGGGGCGCCGCCCTTTCCTGTGAGCCTCCTTCCCTGCCGGGAGATCCGGCGTCACAGGGAGGACGGCAGAACTTCTTTTGAATTAGCAGTTATAGCTTCACCTCCTTTTGCAGCACAGGTGGATTTCTCGGCAAAAGAAGCCCTATTCCATGCACTTCTGATAAAAATATTAGCATAGTGTAAGGGGGGACTGTTTTATATCGGTGAACCTCTGAAAAATGCTATGCAAGGGTTTAGGGGATTTTATATCTTCTTACCTGTCTTTCATTAAATTTTAGCGTAAAACGGGATGTGGACATATTGCATAAGCGTAAAATTACAAGATTCTTTCCGGCAAATGAGACGGTCAGTTTGGATTACACTATCACTATAGCAGGCAAATTCATTCACAGCCTTTCCAAAAAGCTATAGATTTGTTGGATATATGACTATGTACAAAAATGGGAGAGGAAGAAATTACATAGTGTCTGCTGAGCAAACTGAAAACACTTGATTTTACTGACTTTTGCCCCATTTTCTGGTATAATGATTGCAAGGATTTTGACAAAAACAAATCGTTTTTCTTGCAGTTTTCTTACAGATTTTAAGTATAAAGGGGCTAAAACAATGTACAAACCGATCGACAAGTTACAGCATTCATTCCTCGATTTCAACCAACCTATGGGACTCCACATGAATCCGGATAACCGCTGGGTCAGACTGGCTGACCGAATCCCATGGGATGAATTCGAAGTAAAATATGCCAAGCTGTTTCCAAGTGATACGGGTAATGTTGCCAAGCCTCTTCGCATGGCATTAGGAGCCCTGATCATCCAGACCAAGTTCCAATTTTCCGACCGTGAGCTTGTGGAACAGATCGCTGAGAATCCGTATCTGCAATACTTTATCGGGCTTCCCGGTTTTCGGGAAGAAGCTCCGTTTGATGCAAGTACACTGGTTCTTTTCCGTAAACGCATTTCAGCAGATATGCTGATGGAAGTAAATGAGTATCTTCTTGCTCACAAGGAGGATGACAAAGATGACCATACTCCTCCATCCGTAGGAAAATCCGGTGATGATGGTACTGCAAAAGAAGATACAAACAAAGGGACTCTGACACTTGATGCAACCTGCGCACCTGCAAACATACGTTATCCGCAGGACATCTCGCTTTTGAACGAAGCAAGAGAAAAGCTGGAAAACATGATTTACTGTTTTTGTAAATGTTATGGTCTTAAGTTGCCAAGAAGATACCGCAAACGTGCCAGAAAAGAGTATCTTGCATTTGCCAAGAGCAGAAAGCACACGGCAAAGAAAATCCGCAGCGCACTCCGCAGACAGCTTGGCTACGTGAAAAGAGATCTTGGCTATCTGGAACAGTTCATGAGTGATGGATACGCCATGACAGGTAAGGATATCGGCCTATATCTTACCATCATCAGGCTGTATGAACAGCAACAGTATATGTATGATAACAGAATCCATTCTGTAGAGCATCGCATTGTAAGCATTTCGCAACCATGGCTTCGGCCGATTGTCAGAGGGAAGGTCAAAGCACCTGTTGAATTTGGCGCAAAATTTGATCTCAGTCTTGACAGCGAAGGTTATGGGCGCCTCGAAAAAATATCTTTCGAGGCATACAACGAGAGCACCTGCCTGATTGAAGCAATAGAACGCTTCAAAGAGCGTACCGGTTATTATCCAGAACGTGTCCTGGCAGATCAGATATACCGGACCAGGGAAAACAGGAGTTATTGCAAAGAGCATGGGATCCGGTTATCAGGTCCAAAGCTGGGCAGACCAAGCGCCACAGCAAAAGTTGATAAAAAACAAGAGTATCAGGATAATACCGATAGAATCGAAGTGGAGCGCACCTTCAGCCTGAGCAAACGCTGTTATGGTATGAGCTGCATTACCACAAAACTGGAAGAAACGCAGTTGACATCTATCGCATTATCTGTATTCGTGACGAATCTGTTCAGGATTCAGAGGCGAATACTTTGTGCTCTTTTGCATCTGTTCCGATTCTGGCATGACCGGAACAGATGTAAGAGTTGGAAGTTACAGATAGCTGCTTAATCAGCAGACACTACATAAAAAAAGAAATCCAGAGTTTATTCTGAATTTCTTTCCTACGAGAATAAATAAAAATTTGTAGTCTGACAGGATAAATAATATTTCATAAGAAATAATGCTAAAAATCAAGAGGAGCTGTGGCATTGAATAGAACATTATATTATCCCGGATTAAATGATTAGTTTGGTTTATGATGAGAAGTCGTGTGAGTTTGAATCCATTCCTTTAAAACCAGATTAATATATTGACTGAAATTTCTGTCATCCTTTTCTGCCATTTGTCTGATTATTTCTATTACATTTTCGTCTAGTGTGATGCTTACTTTTGTTTTTAATGGTTTCATAATGTATTATCCTTTTTAATAGAATATACCACTTTGTATCATATTCTATTGACTTATCGCATAAAGTAGGATAAAGTAGGATTACATAAACGAAAAATAGGAGGAAATTTACAAATGAAAAGGAAACTGATAATTGCATTAGCGGCGGCTATGACGATCACCTTAGGCAGTGTCGGCGTTGTTTCTGCTGATGATACGAACTTTGCCCCGTTTATTCCTGTAAAGGAAACACCGATTCGTGACGGCTTTGTCTGGATCGTGGACACGCCTGCTTGGACAGAGACTGTCAATCATCCTGAGGAAGGGCATTATGAGAATGGGGCACTGATTAGCCCTGAAGAAGGACATACGGAAAATGTGCTTGTTACAGAGGCATGGGATGAGGTAGTTCACCATGAAGCTGAGTACAAGACTGTACATCACGAAGCTGAATATAAACACCATGATGCAGTATATGAAACTGTACACCACCCAGAAGAGGGTCATATGGATTATCGAAATGTTTGTCATAACTGCGGAGCGGATATTACTGGTCATGCAGTAGAGCATATCCAGCAGAATGGTCAGAATGGGTGTTTGTCATACGGAACAAAGGAAATATGGGTTGTAGATAAGGCGGATTGGGACGAGCAGGTTCTTGTAAAAGAAGCTTGGGATGAGCTTATCAAGGAAGCTTGGGACGAACAGGTTCTTGTAAAAGAGGCATATGATGAGACTATCCATCATGAAGCTGTTTATGAGGACAAGTGGGTTGTCGACAAACCAGCAGTTTATGAGCAGGTTTGGAAGGTTGATAAGGAAGCATATACAGAGACTATTGAACACCCAGAAGTTGGTCATTGGGAGCCTATTCCAGAAAACCCAGACGAGCAGGAACCCGAGACACCTCAGAATCCGGACGAACAGGAGCCTGAAACACCTCAGAACCCGGATGAGCAGGAACCAGAAACACCTCAGAGCCCGGATGAGCAGGAGCCTGAAACACCTGACAATAATCAGAACAACAATGAAAATAACAACCAGAATGAGAACAACTCTCAAAATAACAATGAGAATACTTCCCAGAATAACAATAGTCCTGAAACAAACAATAGTCAGGATGATTCTACAGGAAAACAGCCGCCGAAAACAGGCGATCCCACAAGCTTTGCTTCCCTCTATGCGCTGGCAGGAAGTGCTCTGGCTGGCATTGGAGCAGTAAAACTGAAATTTAGGAAAAGAAAATAATTCTTTTTGAAGGTAGGGTACTGTCATTTTGGCAGTACCTTTTTTGAGCAGATGTTTAAAATTCCAATTTTTAAAATAAATAGAAAAAACGGAAAACAGTTGCAAATGAGATCACCTCTGGTATAATTTATACAGGAATTGCGAAAGAGGTAGCAGACGTGCATATAGTCGGAAAAATAAACCGGGAAATATACAAATGTATTACGGATGATATTGTAACGGATGAAGTTATTATTACGGATGAACGGATTCAGCACATTATTGATAGAAGGGGCAAAGAATTCTATGAAAAATATGGTGATAAATTTATAAGTATCCTTCAGGAACCAGATTTTATATTTAAAGATAAAGAGAATACAGCTCTTGTTTGTAAAGAATTTGAAATTAACAATAAGTATGTAAATCTGGTACTAAGATTAGTAGTGTCAACTGACAATCCCGAGTATAAAAATTCGATTATTATGGCAGTAGGAGAGAGTATGAAAAGATTTGAGCAAAGATTAAGAAATAATGAGCCTCTTTACAAAAAAGAATAATTGCTGTACAATAAGCATATAATAAATAGGCTTTACCCGAATGATTATTTGAGGTGGTAAATTTCGTAGCGACCACACGCCGACGGTATTGACAAGGGGAAAACCTGAGAGATGCAGGAGAATGCTACGCCTGCCAAATAATTGTTCGGTTGAGCAAATATAGATTATGAACACCGCCAGTCAGTAAATGTCCGGCGGTATTTTTATATTCATTTTTAGGAAAGAAAACTGACGCTTGCCCGAACATCCCACCGCCCTGTTAGGTACACCGATGCTTCGGGCATCCTGCGGAACGCTGAACGATGAAAAGAGAGTGGACAAGGAAAAATAGCATATCAATATTTTACAGGATGGAACTATTCCATTCTTTAAAAAACAGAAAATATGTTGATTACACGTTTGATTACATTTTTTTGAAGATGTGCTGAAACCTCCTTATTTACAGTGTTTTTTTGCCTATAGGATTATTCGATTCCGGTCTGCGGCATTGATGAAAAGTGGGAGAAACGTTGAATTTACAGCGTTTCTCTTTTTTTAGCTATTTTATATATAATTCTGTCAGTTGTAAAAAATTATAAATTGAGATATACTGTTCACCAGTATATTGGGAGAAAACAGAGAAATAATGAAAGAGAAGGGATGTTTTAAATGAACGATAACAAAAGTTTTCTGGGAACAGAGCCAATTGGAAAGCTTTTGATGAAGCTGGCGCTTCCTACAGTAGCGGCTCAGCTGATCAATATGCTTTATAATATTGTAGACCGTATTTATATAGGGCACATTCCCGGGGACGGAGCTCTGGCTCTGACCGGCGTGGGAGTGTGTATGCCGATCATCATGATTGTATCTGCTTTTGCAGCGCTGGTAGGCAACGGAGGTGCGCCCAGAGCTACCATTTATATGGGAAAAAAGGATAATGATACTGCTGAAAGAATATTAGGGAACTGCTTTACCGCACAGATCATAATTTCAGCTGTCCTTACGATGGTTCTTCTGATCTGGAACAGGGATCTCCTCCTTGCTTTTGGCGCAAGTGAAAATACCATTGATTATGCAGTGGCATATATGAATATCTATGCTTTTGGAACTGTTTTTGTACAGATCACATTGGGAATGAATCTGTTTATCACTGCTCAGGGATTTGCAAAAACGGGAATGCTTTCCGTACTTCTTGGAGCAGTGACAAATATTATCCTGGATCCGGTATTTATTTTTGGGTTCCATATGGGAGTAAGAGGCGCTGCACTTGCAACGATCCTTTCTCAGGCTCTTTCCTGTATCTGGGTACTTTGCTTCCTGTTTGGAAAAAAGACAGTTCTGAGACTGAAAAAAAGATATATGACAGTCAAAAAGGAGATTCTTCTTCCCTGTCTGGCGCTTGGTTCTTCTGTATTTATCATGCAGTCCAGCGAAAGCGTGATCTCTGTATGTTTCAATTCTTCTCTTCTGAAGTATGGAGGAGATATTGCCGTAGGAGCTATGACCATTCTTACCAGTGTCATGCAGTTTGCCATGCTTCCTCTTCAGGGACTTGGACAGGGCGCTCAGCCCATTATAAGTTACAATTACGGAGCCGGAAACAGAGAACGTGTCAAAGGCGCTTTCTGGCTGCTTTTAAAGTGCAGTATGTTTTATTCCGTACTTTTCTGGGCAGTGGTCATGCTGTTCCCGCAGATGTTTGTAGGTATGTTTACCTCAGATGCGGCGCTTGCAATGTTTACCCGGGAAGCGCTTAAAATTTATATGGCAGTGGTGGGACTGTTTGGTATCCAGATGGCATGTCAGATCACATTTGGAGCGCTGGGAAATGCAAAAGCCTCTATTCTTGTGGCTGTTATGAGAAAATTTGTGCTGCTGATTCCGCTGATCTATATTATGCCTGCGATTTTTACGGCAGACAAAGCAAGGGCGGTTTATATGGCGGAGCCGGTTGCAGATACACTGGCAATTACATTTACCGGATTTTTGTTCTTTTTCCAGTTCCGTAAAGTCCTGAGAGAGATGAACAAAAATACAGAAAATAAAAAGTAAATCGGGCAGAAACATATAAAACTCTCAGATTCTGGAAAATATTTTCCGAATTCTGAGAGTTTTTTGTCAGTCAGTTGTCTTGCGGCGGATCAGAACAGGAGTGATCTGCTTATGAACAGGAGTTTTTAAAGGAGAAGGCTTCCTTTTTTTCATTTCATCCATCTGAGAGACCAGCAGCTCCAAAGCAGTTTCAGCAATTTTGTCGATCTGCTGACCGATGGTGGTAATGGGCACGATAGCTTCATTTGCGATAGGAGAGTTATCAAAGCCCACAAGACGGTACTGTTCTGGCAGATGTCCATATTTCTGGATGATAAGATTCAGAAATATATTTGCATAAGTATCGTTGGCGAAAAAAATTCCTTTTTTTCTGTCAGGATATTTTTCTTCGATAGTTTCAAAAGTTTCTTTTATCCGGTCAAAGGTTGTTTCATAAGTGGAGCCAAGATCGCCCAGCATGAGTTCGTATGGCACATGATACTTCTGACAGGTATCTTCAAAAGCAGTGATACGGTTATGAGCCGGAACATTTTCGGGTACGGGAACATTGATGTGGATCAGGATATCGCAGTGGTTTCGTATCAGAAGACTGGTTGCCTGCAGTCCGCCCATATAGTTGTCAGTATCCACACTGCAGATATGTTTGGCTTCCCGCTCAATAGCTACAATGGGAATATTGCATTTTGCCAGTTCTGCCGAGGAAAAAGTGTGGCTCAGAATGATCAGACCCTCAATTTTATAAGCCAGAAGCTCATTGATATACTGCTGCTCCCGTTCTCTTCCGTCATTGCTGACAAAGACAAGAAATTTATAGCCGAATTTTGAGTAACTGGACAAAAGCTGATTTAAGATTTCTGAATAATAATGAAGATAGAGATTGGGGATGATGATTCCGACAAATTCGCTTTTTCCGTTGGCAAGGACTTTGGCCAGTTTGTTTTCCTGATATCCCAGTTCTTCCAGAGCTGCGGCTATTTTTTCCTGATTTTCAAGGGTCAGTGAATCCGGGTTATTAAAATATCTGGAGATCGTTGTTTTTGAAAAATTTGTGTAAGCTGCTATATCAGCAAATGTCACTTTTTTTTTGCCATGATTCTGTACTCCCTGTATTTATATGGTAATTATGTTATGTCAGACACGTTTTTATATGGATATTTACAAGTATAACAAGGCAGATATAAAAAATCAATCTAAAAATAACTGGTTAAGTAACCGGTTATTTTTTTAGCTCCAATCTATTGACAGACAGAAAAAAGTGATGTATTATCAATTTAAAGTAACCGGTTACTTAACCGGTTATAAGATCGAAAAAGAAAACGGAGGGAAATGGAGTGAACATTTTAGCGAAAAAGAAAACGTCACCTGTCAAGCGAACGGCAAAGGATAAGCTGATGTATGTAAAAAAGAACTGGCAGCTTTACCTGTTTTTTCTTATGCCGGCACTGCTTCTTACTATCATTTTCAAGTATCTTCCCATGGGCGGAGTGCTGATCGCTTTTGAAGATTATAACGTCATTGACGGCATTCTGGGAAGCGAATGGGTGGGACTGGAATACTTCAAAAGATTCCTGTCATCGCCGGATTTTATGGAATACCTGATGAATACTCTGAAGCTCAGTGCATTTGGTCTGCTTTGGGGATTTCCGATTCCCATTATCCTGGCTTTATTGTTAAATCGTATAAGACGTGAGGGAATACGAAAAAAGATTCAGCTGCTGATCTATGCGCCGAACTTTATATCTGTCATCGTTCTTTGCGGTATGGTTCGTATGTTTCTCTCGCCGGTAGGCCCTATTAATTCCCTCCTCGGGATTGATACAAACTGGATGACAATGCCTTCAGCTTTCCGTACGATTTATATTGCCAGCGGAATCTGGCAGACAGCCGGATGGTCATCGATTATGTATACGGCTGCTCTTGCAAATGCCAGCAAAGATCTGGAAGAGGCGGCAATCGTAGATGGAGCAAATATCTTCCAGCAGATACGATATGTAGAGCTTCCGGCGATCAAAAACATCATTGTGATCCAGTTCATCCTGCAGGCAGGAAACATTATGAGTATCGGATTTGAAAAAGCTTTTGCATTACAGACGGACATGAATCTTCCGGCATCTGAAATCCTTTCAACATATGTGTATCGAATGGGTCTTCTTAATGGAGATTACGGATATTCTACAGCAGTAGGTTTATTTAACGCTATTATCAATGTTATTTTACTGATCGCAGTCAACTGGGTTGTGAAAAAGTTAAATGATGGCGAAGGTTTATAAAGAGGAGGAAAGAAATGGAAACAAGAAGAAAAATGAAACTCGGAACATCTGATAAAGTGATTCTGGGAATCGGCTATACTGTTCTTGGCATTTTTGTTTTATCAATACTGATCCCTCTTGTATATATTCTAATGGCTTCCTTTATGGATCCAAATGTACTGAACAGTCGGGGAATCAGCCTGAATTTTAAAGACTGGACGCTGGATGCCTACAGACGAGTTCTGGAAAACGATATGATCTGGCGTGGATTTTTCAATTCATTTTTTTATTCAGCGGCATTTACTGTGATTTCTGTGTTTATCACGCTGCTGGCAGCTTATCCTATGTCAAAGAAAGAATTTGTAGGAAGAAAATTTTTTAATACAATCTTTCTTATTACAATGTTTTTTGGCGGAGGAATGATCCCTACTTTTATTTTAATTAATCAGTTACATATGGTAAATACCATCTGGGCGATTCTTCTTCCGGGAGCATTCAACGTATGGAATATGATACTGGCAAGAACCTATTATCAGTCTATTCCCAAGGAACTGCGGGAAGCATCTTCTATTGACGGTGCAAATGAGATCCAGCATTTCTTCAAGGTAATGCTTCCTGTCTGCAAGCCCATTATTGCAGTTCTGGCATTATGGTCATTTGTAGGAATGTGGAACAGCTATTTTGACGCAATGATCTATTTAAACGACGCAGAGCTCCAGCCTCTGCAGCTTGTATTAAGATCGATCCTGGTCCAGAACACGCCTCAGCCGGGAATGATAGCGGATATCCAGAGCACGGCGGAGATGGCAAAGGTTGCTGAACTTCTGAAATATGCTACTATCGTAGTATCCAGCCTGCCGCTTCTGATTATGTATCCGTTCTTCCAGAAGTATTTTGATAAAGGAATCATGGTTGGTTCTGTAAAAGGTTAAGGGGGATGTAAAGCATGAAAAAAAGAATAAAAATGCTGATAGCGGCAGGTCTTTCCGTTGTGATGCTTACTTCTGCTGCAGGATGTGGAAAAAGAGAGCGTATGGAAGCAGAGATCAATCCGGATACTCCTGTATCAGAGGTTTCGTTTCCTTTGAAGGAGCAGGCGGAGTTGTCCTTTATTACAAATGCACCGGCAACATCAACGCAGGATCCGAATGAAAGGGTTATTTTCCAGAGAATGGAAGAGCAGACAAATGTGCATATTGACTGGACCTGCTTTGTTGCAGATCAGTTTGCAGACAAGAAGAACCTGGCTCTGGCACAGTTTGGAAACCTTCCGGATGGTCTGTTCAATGCAGGAATGAATGATTATGATCTTCTGAGATATGCAAAACAGGGAATTATCATTCCCCTGGAAAATCTCATTGACAAATATATGCCTAATCTTCAGAGGGTATTCGAACAGTATCCGGAATACAGGACAATGTGTACAGCGCCGGACGGACATATTTACTCATTCCCATGGATTGAACAGCTGGGGGCAGGAAAAGAGGCTATTCAGGCAATTGGAAATATTCCCTATATCAACAAAAAATGGCTGGATTATCTGAAGCTGGAAGTACCGTCTACGGTGGATGAACTGAAGGAAACACTGATTGCCTTTCGCGATCACGCCGCAGAACTGGAAGAGGAATTTGAGATTGAGGGCGGAGTGATTCCTATGTCCTTTATTATAAACAACGGAGATCAGGATCCGTCCATCCTGATTAACGGATTTGGAGAGGGCTATGGTGATACGGGGGATCATTTTGCAGTGACAGACCAGGGCGAAGTGATCTACACCACTGTACAGGAAGGGTATAAGGAAGGAATCCAGTGGCTTCACCAGCTGGTAGAAGAAAAGCTGGTAGATCCGGAAGCCTTTACTCAGGAGTGGTCTACATATGTGGCAAAAGGTAAAAATCACCGTTATGGTCTTTGCTTTACCTGGGATATTTCGAATATTGATAATTATCAGGATTATGTGATGCTTCCGGCTCTTGCCGGTCCGGAGGGTCTTGTTAATGTCACAAGGCAGAACAACAGTGAGACCAGCGGTTTTGACAGAGGACGCTGTGTGCTTACCACCAGCTGCAGAAATACGGCTCTGGCAGCAGCCTGGATCGATCAGATGTATGCACCTCTCCAGTCTCCTCAGAATAACTGGGGAACTTATGGAGAAGAGGATTCCTTTAATATTTTTGAGATGGCAACAAATAAAGATGGAGAGCCTATGCTGAAGCATATGGACCTGGGAGATCAGTCCCCGGTAGAGGTAAGGGAGGCTCAGTCAGTAAACGGACCTCTTGCCATACTGAATGAATATTATGACGTATATGTGACACAGCCAGATGATGCCAAATGGCGTCTGGATAACATGCATGAGGTATATTTGAAGGATATGAACAGTAAATACGTTTATCCAAATGTATTTATGAGCATTGAGGACACTAACAAGATATCCCAGTATGATACAGATATTAAGAAATATGCAGAACAGAAAAAAGCGGACTGGATCCTGAATGGCGGGATTGAAAAAGAGTGGGACAGCTATCTTGAAAAAATGGAACAGTATGGATTGTCAGATTATCTGGCCATCAAACAGAAGTATTTTGATCAATATCAGGAAAGTCTGATGGAAAATCAGGGAGATACAAAGTAAAAAATATATAGCGATACAGGAGTTTGAAATGAGCGAAAAATTAACAAAAGCAACTCGATTTCAATATGAACAGATGAATCAGATGCCGGAAGGAGAGAAACCTGTTTTTCATGTTTCTGCTCCTGCAGGCTGGATCAATGATCCCAACGGGTTCTCTGTATATAAAGGAAAGGTGCATCTGTTTTATCAGTATCATCCATATTCCATCTGCTGGGGTCCTATGCACTGGGGACACAGCGTAACGGATGATATGATAAAATGGAAGACAGAGCCGGTGGCTCTGGCGCCGGATCAGGAATATGACAAAAAAGGATGCTTTTCCGGAAGCGCTGTTCAGGCAGGAGACAGACATGTGCTTATCTATACCGGAGTTACAGATGAGGAAAAATCTGACGGAAGCCGGGAAGAAAGACAAAACCAGTGCATTGCCTTTGGCGACGGAGTAACCTATGAAAAATCACCGCAGAATCCGGTAATCACCGGGGACATGCTGCCGCAGGGATGCAGTCAGATTGATTTTCGTGATCCGAAGATCTGGGAAGAAGATGGGAAATATTATTTGATCGTGGGAAATAAAAGTGAAAAATATAAAGGGCAGGTGGTACTGTTTTCCAGCTCAGACCTGGAAAAATGGAAATTTGAAACCATTCTGGCTGAAAACACATCAGGAAAAATCGGATGCATGTGGGAATGTCCGGACTTTTTTGAACTGAATGGAAACCATATTCTGATTTGTTCTCCACAGAATATGACAGCAGAGGGACTTGAGTTCCATAATGGACACAATTCTCTGTATTTTTCCGGAAGGTATGAGAAACAAAGCCACACCTTTATAAAAGATGAACCCAGATCACTGGATTACGGACTGGATTTCTATGCGCCTCAGACAACCTGTCTTCCAGATGGAAGAAGAGTCATGATCGCCTGGATGAAGTCATGGGATTCCTGTGTGATTCCTGACGGACAAAGCTGGCAGGGAATGATGACGCTGCCAAGAGAACTGGAATATGTAAACGGAATTCTTTTCCAGAAGCCGGTAAGGGAGTTGGAGAAATATCACAAAAATCCTGTTTACTATAAAGAAGCGGAAATCAAGGATAAAACAGAATTTCCGGGAATCCGGGGCAGAATACTGGATATGACAGTGGAGATCCCCGAGGGAGACTATGAAGAGTTCCGGATCGATCTTGCACATAATGAGTCTTATACAACCAGTTATACATACTACAGGAAGCAGGGAATACTGGAAACAGACAGAACCTATTGTGGAATAAACAAAGATGTAGTGTGCCAGAGAAAAATGAAGATACGTGGTACGGAAAAAGCTCTGAAACTTCGCTTCATACTGGACCGTCAGTCCATAGAGTTGTTTGTAAACGAGGGACGGCAGGTAAGTACAACGGCAATCTGTACGCCGCAGGAAGCAGAACGGATTGCATTTTCATGCGACAGAAGTATAAAAGTAAATATCCAGATGTACGAAATAGCATAATAAATATAAAAATCTCAGATTTCAGGGAAAAGGCATCCTGGAATCTGAGATTTTTTATTATTATGGAATAAGGTGTGTTTTATGTGTTCAGACATTTTCCGCAAGTATGGTTCCGCCGCCAAGCACGGTATCTCCGTCATAAAAAACTGCAGCCTGACCGGGAGTAACGGCTCTCTGAGGCTCCTGGAAGGTAACGCGGATTCGATTTTCCCCAATTTGCTCAATAATGGCTGGCTGCTCCGGCTGGCGGTAACGGGTTTTTACCTTACACTGGACAGGGTCATCCAGATGATCCCAGGGAATCAGATTAATATCCCCCACCAGACAGGAGGAGGACATAAGATCATCCTTCCCGCCAAGAATCACCTGATTGTCTTTCAGGGATTTTGCGCAGACGTAAAGAGATTCCGGTGCAGAAATGCCCAGACCTCTTCTCTGACCAATTGTGTAATGGATGTGTCCTTTATGGGTTCCCAGAACTTTCCCTTCTTTGTTGACAAAATCTCCGGGTACGGAGGTCTGTCCGGTATATTCTTCGATAAAGGAAGCGTAATCGCCGTCAGGTACAAAACAGATATCCTGGCTGTCCGGCTTGTCCGCGTTGATGAAGCCCTGCTCCTGAGCAATCTGACGGATCTCTGCCTTGGTATAGGTTCCCAGAGGGAAAAGTGTATGGGCAAGCTGCTCCTGGGTCATGGAGTAAAGGACATAGCTCTGATCCTTGGTGTGATCCAGCCCTTTTTTCAACAGATAACGTCCGGTGTCGGGATCCTGCTGAATCTGAGCGTAATGACCGCTGACAATATAGTCTGCGCCCAGTTCCTGGGCTTTTTTGATCAGGGCGTCAAATTTCAGGAAACGATTGCAGTCGATGCAGGGATTTGGAGTACCTCCGTTTAAATAGGTGGATGCAAATTTATCAATGACGTGGTGGCGGAACTCTTCATGCATAGGAAATACATAATAGAGGATTCCAAGTCTTGCAGCTACATTTCGCGCATCCTCTGTATCAGAGGGAGTGCAGCAGGAACGGTCGCCTGGCTGGCTGCACTGAGGTTTATCATAAAGCTTCATGGTAGCTCCGGCGCAGTCATATCCTGCCTGGATCATCAGGTAAGCTGCCACGCTGGAGTCAACGCCGCCGCTCATGGCAATGATTGCTTTTTTCTGCATGGAATATTCTCCTTATTTTATATGGATAGAAATCAGGTTAAAAGTTTTTCATTTGATGTGGCTATGGTATCATTATCAACCTATGATGTCAATATGTAAATTGCCGGGTACAGAGTGGATATTGCAGGTATATTTACAGGAAAATTATGGTTTCTTTATAGATTTTATAATTATATTAGAAATTATACAAACTCTTATCACAATTATGTTGTATTCTATAAGTGTCTTAAAGGTAATCCCCTTTAAGAACAGGCAGCACTTCAATGCCGGAAGAGCTGCCGAACTCTTTCCTTTCCCTAAAAAATAAAAGAAAACAATGACAGCCGCCCACCCGGCAAGATCGTCGGGAGAGCGGCAGTTTTCTTGTTTGCCTTTAGCAGTTTATATGCTCCGGAAGAACTTTGGCGCTTCCGGGGCAGTTTTTATTTTATGGCCTTCGATAACGGTTCAAGCAGGAATAGATTTCCTGGGCTCTTGGCATGGCATACCCACAGGGGATATAAGAACCGCCGCTGAAAAATACCAGTCCCTTCTGATCCAATTCCCGGATCAGATATTCTGCAATTTCCGGAAGCGTCCGTTTACCGTCAATGAGATGCTCCACAGCATATTTCAGCAGCATACTTAAAGAAGCTGTCTGTTCCGTATCCACGATCTGCTCAATATAGCGCAGATCCACTTCCTGTCGTCCTATGGAAAAGCCGTCTTTTCCATGTACTTTTGTTTTCAGTCTGTCCGGACGGTCAGAATCTCTGCGAGGGGATCTGGGAGCTGCGGAAGCAGCTTTTGTCATGATCCGGCAGCTTTTGGGAAAGTGGAATCCCGGCACAGAGGTTTCTGGAAGCGGATACTGGCTGCAGAGAGTTTTTACCATGTGGGTAATGTCCAGCGGATAATAGCTGTCCATCTGGATCACTGTGTCTGCAATATGGAAAAAGGCGCCGGAGCTTCCGGCAACCAGAATGGTGGAGATTCCGGCTTTGTGGTACAGATCCCCGGCCCGTTCCAGAAACGGTGTGATGGGTTCTTTTTCTCTTGCGATCACTTTCTGCATAAAGGAATCCCTTACCATAAAGTTGGTGGCAGATGTATCTTCATCCAGAAGAAAGACCCTGCTTCCGGCTTCCATGCCTTCAATGATCCCGGCTGCCTGAGAGGTACTGCCGCTGGCATCCTCTGTTGAGAAACAGCGGGTGTCTTTTTTATTAGGAAGGTCATTGATAAAAAGAGAGATATCCACATCCTTAATAAACCGTCCGTCTTCTGAGCGAAGCTTCAGGGCGGTACTGTCTGTGACTACATATTCTCTGCCGTCTCCCGGTATATGATTATAAACGCCCAGCTCAAGGGCATTAAGAAGCGTGGATTTACCGTGATAGCCGCCTCCTACGATCAAAGTGATCCCCTGAGGGATCCCCATACCGGTTATGGTTCCTCTGTGGGGAAGCTCCATGGAAACGCGCAGAGAGTCCGGAGACCGGAAAGGAATGGAATTTTTCATGGGACGGGAAGAAACTCCGCTTTCTCTCGGAAGGATGGAACCGTCTGCCACAAAAGCTGCAAGAGAGCGTAGCTTCAGCTGTTCCCGGATAAAAGTCTGATCTTCTGCAAGAAAAACAGCCTCTCTCAGCCTGTCTGCATTAAGATTTTTATAAAAGAATGTATTTTTCATGCATACAGGAAGAAATTCAAACAGGATCTTTTCCAGCTCAATGGAATTGATCGTCCGTCCGTTTGCAGGAAAGCCGATAAAAAAACGGGCGGTGATTTCTTTGTCTGTGATCTCGCAGGCAGTTCGCTTCAGTACCTCCTGACCGCAGTGGCTGACAGAGATCAGGCCGCTTTTTCCCGAGCCTTTTGCCCGGAAGGAAAAACGATCGATCTGCTGTTCAAACTGACGGGTGAGATAGTCGCAGAGAGTGATTTTTGCAACAGGATTCTGAAGATATTCTTCCGGAAAACCGGCAGCTTTATGAGAAACATGGATGCTGATATGAGAGGGAGAGGCAAAGGGATCTCCCTGAACATGATCAACAGATAAAATATAATGGCCGAACTGATACGCTCCTTTCAGAGATTTATATGCGGGATAGCTTTTTCTGTGAATGGAGTGAAGTAGGTTCAGCAGATCTGTGGATTGCTGCATAATATAGTTGCCTCCTTGATAAACTAATAAACGGCAGGACTGCCTTTTTCTTTATTTTAGTAAATTACAGAGAATAAGGCAATGATTTCCGGAAAGCCGGAAAGGAAGATTCCAGTCAGACGCAAAAAAAGGATAATATTAAAAAATTACACGGAACTGTTTTCTTAAATCTTCTTTAAGATTTGTCAATACATGTAGAATTTTAGACATAATTGGATTATAATGTACAGGAATTGTGTATTAATTCAGGCAGAAGCAGGACTTTTGCAGAAACCCAGAAACCCGATGTCATACTCCCAAAACACGGAGTATTAAATACGAAATATATTAAGGAAAGGTGGAACCAATATGGAACGAAGAAACGCATGGCTCAGCTATGGAGAAAATGAAGAAAAAGAGATGGAGCAGATTGCAAAAAGCTATAAGAGCTTTCTGGATGCAGGAAAAACAGAAAGAGAATGTGTAACAGAGCTGATCAGACAGGCAGAGGCTGCCGGCTATGTTTCTATGGAGCAGAAGCTTACATCAGGAGAAAAGATTCAGGCAGGAGATAAGGTTTACTCTGTGGCTATGAATAAGATCCTGGCATTTTTCCATATCGGACAGGAGCCGCTGGAAAAAGGAATGAATATCCTGGGGGCGCATATTGACTCTCCGCGTATTGATATTAAACAGAATCCTCTTTATGAGGAGGCCGATATGGCATATCTGGATACCCATTATTATGGCGGTGTAAAAAAATATCAGTGGGTTGCGCTTCCTCTTGCCATTCATGGTGTGATCGCCAAAAAAGACGGAACAGTTGTAAATGTAACAGTAGGAGAAGATGAAAACGATCCTGTTGTTTATATTACAGATCTTCTGATCCATCTGGCAGGAAAACAGCTTCAGAAAAAAGCAGCTGAGGTCATTGAGGGTGAAAATCTTGATATTCTCATTGGAAGCAGACCGCTGAAAGATCTTGATGACGACAAAAAGAAAGAGGCTGTAAAAGAAAATATCCTCAGAATCCTGAAAGAAAAATATGATGTAGAGGAAGAGGACTTCCTTTCTGCAGAGCTTGAGGTAGTTCCGGCGGGAAAAGCAAGAGACTGCGGACTGGACAGAAGCATGGTTACGGGCTATGGACAGGACGATCGCGTATGCGCATACACTTCCTTCCTGGCAATGCTGGAAATGAAGGATCCGAAGCGTACAGCCTGCTGTCTTCTTACAGATAAAGAAGAGATTGGCAGCGTAGGAGCAACAGGAATGCAGTCCAGATTTTTTGAAAACAGTGTGGCAGAACTTCTGGAAGGAATGGGATGCTATTCTGATCTGACACTGCGCAGAGTTCTCAGAAACTGCAGCATGCTGTCCTCAGATGTAAGCGCAGGCTTTGATCCTGCATATGCAGAAGCATTTGAAAGAAAAAATGCGGCATTTCTGGGAAGAGGAATTGTTCTGAACAAATTTACAGGAGCCAGAGGAAAATCCGGTTCTAATGATGCAAATGCAGAATATGTTGCAAGAGTACGGAAGATTTTTGACGATCATGAGATCGCATTCCAGACTGCAGAGCTTGGAAAGGTAGATGTAGGCGGAGGCGGAACCATTGCCTATATTGCGGCTCTTTATGGAATGGAAGTCATTGACAGCGGTGTGGCTGTGCTGAGTATGCACGCTCCATGGGAAGTAACCAGCAAAGCCGATATTTATGAAGCAAAAAAAGCATACAAAGCATTTTTACTTGACGCATAAAAGCTGTTTTGGGCAAAAATAATAATTTAATGCCAGAATTTTGAAGTTTTGAAAAGTCTTTTTTCGTTTTATAAGTGAACGAATAAATTGTATCCGCTTATAAAGGCGTGGAAAAGAGAGTATAAAAGGAGAAATCATGAGGGATACATTAATCAAGGTAGAAGACCTGTGTAAAATTTACAATCCTGGAGAAAACGAGGTCCGCGCTCTGGACCATGTGAACCTTGAAATTAAAACCGGAGAGTTTGTGGCTATCATCGGCCAGTCCGGCTCTGGTAAATCTACGTTTATGAATATGCTGGGCTGCCTGGATGTGCCTACTTCCGGGAAATATTATCTGAATGGAACGGACGTATCCACCATGAAGGACAATGACCTGTCAGTGGTTCGAAACCGAGAGATTGGATTTATTTTTCAGGGCTTTAATCTGATTGCCAATCTGAATGCTATTGAGAATGTGGAGCTTCCTCTGATATACCGGGGCATTGACAGGAAAACAAGGCATAAGCTGGCTATTGAGTCGCTGAAAATGGTAGGTCTTGAGAAACGAATGCAGCATAAGCCAAGCGAGATGTCCGGCGGTCAGCAGCAGAGAGTGGCAATAGCCAGAGCCATTGCGGCGAAACCGCCGGTTATCCTGGCAGATGAACCTACAGGAAATCTGGATTCTGCATCCAGCAGAGAAATTCTCGGAATCCTGAAGCAAATGCATCAGTCCGGAAAGACCGTGATTCTTATCACACATGACAACGGGATTGCCGATCAGGCAAGACGGGTGGTAAGAATCATGGATGGAAAGATAGAATCAGACACCATAAATCAGGATTTTGGTAAAGGAGAGGAAGTATTATGAAAAAGCCAAAGAAGAAGCTGGTGATCGGAGTTGGAGCAGTAGCAGTGGTGGCAGTTGGAGCGATCGCAGTTTTGGGAAATTCTGGAAAAGAAGGGGAAACACTTCCGAAGGTGGAGGTTGTGGAAGCTGTAACCGGAGATGTGCAGCAGACTGTAGAGGCCAGCGGAACAGTTGTAAGCGAGGAAGAAAAAACGTATTTTTCACCAGCAAATGCAAAGGTTGACCAGGTTTCCTTTAAAGAGGGAGAAACTGTAAAGGCCGGAACAAAGCTTGTGGAATTTAATATGAAAGATCTTGAGAGAGAAGAGAAAAAAGCTGAACTGAATGTAAAATCCGGGGAGCTTGATATGCAGAATACTCTCAATAAATCTGACAAAGCGGTAAAGAAACAAAAAGATGCCCAGGGAAATGTTGCTTCCCTGGAGCAGCAGGTGGCAGCGCAGAAAAATTATGTGGCAGGTCTGAAATCACAGCTGGCTCAGGTAACGGCAGATGCTCAGGCTCAGGCTGCGGCAGAGGCTGCCAGAAAAGCGGAAGAGGCAAGAAAGGCCCAGGAGAAAAAACAACAGGAAATTCAGCGTCAGTATGAGGAAGCAGTGAGAATTTATGAAAATGAGACGCTTCCTGCATACCAGAACAGGCTGAATGAGCTGAATTCAGCAGCAGATCAGGCTCTTACAGCTTACAATCAGGCTGAGAATACATATCAGATGGCATTTACTGCCTGGTCAGCAGACCAGAGCCCGGAAAATACAGAAGCCCTTTCGCAGGCAGAGGCGGACAGAAGCAATGCTCAGGTAGAATACCAGAATGCTCAGGCTGTTTATGAGGATTACAAAACTCAGATGCCGCCGGCTCCTCTTTTATCTGACTTTACAGGCGCTTCTGATCTGGTGACAGACGGAACCGGCAGTGATTTCAGCGATACGCCTTCCGGGGATCTTTCCGGAGGAACTGTGTCAGTGGATACTTCCGGAATTGAAATAGCGCTTGAACAGGCAAGCAGCGATCTGGCAGAGCTTCAGTCAGAGCTTGCGTCCCAGGAGGCAATTGCCGAGGCAGATCCCAATGCAGTAACAAAAGAAGAAAAGGAAAAGATGAAGATTACCAATAATCTTTCCGAACTGGAAAAAATGTCTGCAAAAGAACTGGTAGAGTCTGCAAAAAAGGGAGTAACTGCAGATTTTAACGGGGTTATTTCAAAAGTAACGGTGGTAGAGGGATCTACAGTAACCCAGGGAACGGAACTTTTTACTTTGCAGAATACAGACAAAGTAGATGTGGATGTGAATATTTCCAAATATGACTATGACAAGATTCAGGAAAATCAGAAGGCAGAGATCACTCTTGCAGGAAAGAAATATAAGGGAACTGTAACATCTGTCAGCCATATTGCCACACAGAATGAAAAGGGAGCTTCTCTGATTTCCGCAAGAGTAAGAATTGATGATCCGGATGAAAACGTATTTCTTGGGGTAGATGCAAAGGTTACCATTCAGGCAGATAAGGCAGAAGATGTTCTTGTTCTTCCGGCAGAGGTTGTGAATATCGGTAAACAGGGATCTTTCTGTTACGTTCTTGAGGACGGAGTGATCGCCAAAAAGAATATTGAAACCGGGCTGAGCTCTGATGACTACATAGAGGTCACCGAAGGCATTGAAGAGGGAGACACTGTGATCAGGGATATTGGAACACTTCAGGAAGGAATGCCTGCAGAGGCTATGGCGTCCGGTGATGCCGCAGTGACGGGAGAAGGTGCCTGATGAATGGATTTTATGAATATGTAAAAATGGCTGTTCAGAATATCCGCGCAAATAAAGGCCGGTCTTTTCTGACAATGCTTGGTATCATTATCGGAATTGCTTCTGTTATTGCAATTGTTTCCATTGGTGAGGGAACAAAGAACCAGATGAATTCAGAGATCAGTGATATCGGAGGCGGTCAGGTTTACATTTACGTCAGCAATGATGCAATTACAGAACAGGAATGGATCACACCTGAAGACATTAATGCAGTCCGTGAGCTGGAAAGTGTGGAAGGGGTAAGTGTCGCTGAAAGCTATGACGGTGAAACAGTTACCGGAAAGGGAAACTTTAATCTTATGGTAACTGCAGAAGGACCGGATCCCAAAATGATAAATAATGCGGATATGAAATACGGAAATTATTTCGGTGAACGGGAAGTGGAAGAGGCCAAACCTGTATGTGTGATCTCTGATGCCGATGCCAGACGTCTGTTCGGCACAGATGATGTAGTGGGCATGAGTCTTGACATTACCTGCTATGATGTGACGAAAAGCTTTCGTATTGCAGGTGTGACTACCCAGAAAGAAAACGGAACCTTTGTCAGCTATACATATGAAGGAATGCCTGTAACAGTAAATATTCCCTATTCTGCAATGAATGAGCTGGTAGGAGATGTGGACTATTTTTATTCCATGACTGTTCAGGTGGATACAAGTCTGGACTCTCAGAAGGTTGCCAATGAGATCGTTCATCTGCTGGAGAAGAACCACCAGAGTGCAGGAGATGATTATTTCCAGATCCAGAATTTCCAGGATGTTATGAAGTCCATGAACCAGATGCTTGGCATGGTAACTGCATTCATTTCCTTTGTAGCAGGAATTTCTCTGCTGGTAGGAGGAATCGGCGTTATGAATATCATGCTTGTATCTGTAACGGAAAGAACAAGGGAGATCGGTATCCGAAAATCTCTTGGAGCAAAAACCTCTTCCATTATGATGCAGTTTCTGGCAGAAGCAGCCATTCTTACTGTGATTGGAGGAGTGATCGGAATTATTCTGGGAATTATCGGAGCGTATGGAATCTGCAGCGTTATAAGCGCAAGTATGCAGATGGTGATCAGCCCCGGAATCAGTCTCAGTACAATTATGTTTGCAACTCTGTTTTCCTGTGCAGTTGGTGTATTCTTTGGAATATACCCTGCGAGAAAGGCCGCGAAACTCAGCCCTATTGAAGCATTGAGAAGAAACTGAGCTTATATAAGGACTTCCTGTGGGAGGAGGCTGGCAAGGAGTCAGGATAAAACCTCCCCGGGAAGCTCTTTTTTGTATACAGAGCCGCAAATTAAGCTTCAAAAACGGAAGCAAAATTCTCTACTGGAAAACTTCTGGAAAAAAATAATTTTTTTTCAAAAAAGTGTTGACAAAAAACACGTTATCATGTAGAATATTCTTTGTTGCGAGGGAAGTCGCAAGGATGTGCGTTTAGCTCAGCTGGATAGAGCGTTTGGCTACGGACCAAAAGGTCGGGGGTTCGAATCCTCTAACGCACGCTAACAACCAAAAGAACCTTGATTTTTCAAGGTTCTTTTTATTTTATACGTTTATGTCGGCATTATTATTTTTTTGATAAATACTTGACAAAATAAGTTTGATTTCATATAATGAACCATGTTCAAATTGAATTGATTACTTATGAGAAAGGAAAACAGGAATGAAAAAAATCTTAAATACTTCCATGATCTATTTTATCCTTGCTGCGGCAGCAGGAGTGTTTTACAGAGAGTTTACGAAATTTAACGGATATACAGGAGAAACAGCGCTGAGCTATGTTCATACTCATTTGTTTGTGCTTGGAATGTTTGCGTTTCTTATTATAGCTTTGTTTGGCTGTCAGAAGCCGGAGTTATTTGAGCAGAGTACATTCAAGAAATTTTTTATCCTTTATAATATCTCATTGCCGTTTATGGCGGTTATGCTTCTTGTAAGAGGCGTTGTTCAGGTTCAGGGGGCAGAGCTTACAAAGGCGGCAGACGCCATGATTTCAGGCTTTGCGGGAATTTCCCATATTTTAATTGGAATTGCTGTTCTGGTACTGTTCCGATCCCTGAAGAAATGTTTTGAGTGACGAGAACAGAAGAATGGAACAGGTTATCAGCGTAAGAGGAAAAAACATAATCAGATGCTAAGGTAAAACATTAAAGATAATATGAACACTGTGTTCAACAGTGATTGACAACAGGCAGAATCTATGACGATTCTGTCTATTTTATTTTTGCATATTGATTTTAAAAAGTTATCTGTGATACAGTCTAAATAACAGAAAATAGTGAGCGGATATTTGGAAAAATAAAAATATTTTAAAGAAACTTATGGGAAAGAAGCAAAAATTTAAAAGAGCCCGGGATTCGGAAGAGGAGTTTATGGACGAAATAGATTGAACAGTCCGTCTATAGTGGCTGAGAATCTAAAGGGCGGAAAGGGAGGATACTATGAAAGCTGCATTTAACGAGGATGAGCTGAGGGTAATTGGAAAGCATACCCAGTTCGGTATTTACGGGGGAGAGGATACAGAAGCAGTAAGCTATAATTATCCCATTACTCCGAAAGAGAATATGCTTCGTATGCTGCGGGGAGAAAAACCTTTATGGGTTCCAAATCAGACGCTGGAAAATAATGCTCTGCAGCCTCTTGTAATGGACGATGCCCGGGCCAGGAATTTTGGAGGAAAAGACTGGTTTGGTATTGAGTGGGAATATGAACCTCTCACAAGAGCGGCTATGGTGAAGCCGGGAACCCGGAGGCTGGATGACATTACTAACTGGAGATCTCTGGAATTTCCGGATCTGCGGGCCATAGACTGGGAAAGGGATTATAAAGAAAGATACGAAGGAAAAATATCCCGGGACAGGCTGACTTATTTCATTATTGTAAATGGATTCTTTGAGAGAACAGCAGATCTTACAAGCTTTGAGGATGCGTTCTGTTATCTTCTGGAGGAACCGGAAGCCCTTACAGAGTTCTATGACCGTCTGGCAGAATGGCACATTGAACTGATCAAGATTGCAAAGGAATATTATCATACAGATATGATTCTCTTCCATGATGATATGGGAACTCAGATCAGTACCTTCTTTTCACCGCAGATTTATAAGGAACTGTTTTTGCCTCAGTACAAAAAGGTCACAAAGGCAGCTCATGACATGGGAATGTATATCTGTCTTCATTCCTGCGGATGTATCGGTTCTCTGATGCCTCTGATCATTGAAGCCGGATTTGACGCATGGGAGGGACAGGATTCCTCCAATGACAAAAAGGCTATTATGGATCAATACGGAAAAGAACTGGCCCAGTGTACGTTATTTGTGATCCCGGCTGATATGAGTGATGAGGAAGCTGTTGCAGAGGTTCACAAAAGAGTGGATGAGCTGGGAGTCAGCGGACGTTTTGCCTGCCGCCTGAAGGATGAAAAGCCTGACCGGAAAGTAGATCTTGCTCAGGAGCTTTACAGATACAGCCGTATCAGACTTGCAGAAACGAAATAGAAAAGGAGAGGGGGATTTCTCTATGAAGGAGCAAAAACAGGAAACAAAGGGACTCAGCGGCGCGCTGAAAAAGTTTTATGGTGTGGGGGACTGTGGATTTACTCTGATGTCAAATATTGAAAGCTATTATTTCAGCTTCTTTCTCACAAACCTTGCCAGGTTCAGCCTTCCAATGGTTACGTTTATCACCACAACGGCAAGCGCTGTGGATGCGCTGCTTTCCTGGATTTACGGGGCCATTCTGAACAGCATCAAACCTATGAAGTGGGGACGCTACCGTTCCTGGCTGATCGCTATTCCATGGCTGGTTCCATTTCTTTATGCATTTCAGTTTGTAAAGATCGGCGACGGAATGGTTTCGGCTGTGATCATCATTATAGCTGCCATTGCCAGCCATGTGGCGTGGAACTTTGCGTATGTTGCCAATGTTTCTATGATCTCAGTGGCAGGCAAAACGCCGGAGGAAAGATCGCAGCTTTCTGCTACAAGAGCAGCCTGGGCCAATTTTTCAAAGGTTATTTTTTCTTACGTAGGTCCCGGCCTTGCTGCAGTAATGGCAGGAATCATTGGCGAAGTAAATCAGTACGGCGCAGCAGCGTTTGTGCTTGGATGTATTATGGCAGTGCTGTATTACGCACACTTTAAAATGTTTGACGGCTATGAAGCAGTTCAGATGGCAGAGAATACAGGAAAAAAGGTAGCAAAGGATAAAACAGGCGGCATGGATCTGATCCGGGCCCTTTTGCAGAACCCTCCATTGATCGCCCTTCTGATCGCTGACCTTGCCAAGTTTATGTTTAACTTTGTATTAATGGGAGTGGCGGCTTATTACTTTACCTACATAGCAGGTGACGAGGGAATGCTTTCTACCTATATTCTGGTTACTAATATTTTCTGTGTGATCGGAGCTTATTTAAGTAAGACATTAAGCATTAAATTTACCACAAGGACAACAACTATTGGGGTTATGGCAATCCAGGCTGTGCTTCTGATCATCTCTTTCCTGATGTATGATAACGTAATGGTTGTCATTGTTCTTATGAGTATTGCAATGTTCGGATATGGCATTACTTATGCTTGCACACCTGCCCTGTATGGTGATACCATTGTATACAGCGAATGGAAAACGGGAAAAAATGCAGCAGGCTGGATCAGCGGACTTCAAAACGTACCGCTGAAGGTTTCTATTATGACAAGAGGAATTATCATTTCTGCATGTCTGGCAATGGGAAATTTCAGTCCGGATATTGATCCGGCGGCAGCTTCTGAGGAACTGAAGCGTGCCATCAGTCTTGGATTTATGATTATTCCGGCAGCGGCTCTTATTATTGCGGTTGTTGCGCTGGTATTTGGATTTAGGCTTACCAAGGACAAGGTTGACCAGTATGCGCAGGAGATTGCATCCCGTTCATAAACAGATAAAGGACGGTCAGGCAGGATGGATAACGGAGATATCAGATTTCTTTTAAATCTGCAGATGCTGGCAGACGGAATAAGGAAAAGCTTTCCGGAGCTGGAATTTTATCCGGGAGAGGATGAAGCATGTCTGGAGGGAGTGCGTTTTTTCCAGAAGGGAAAGGAACTGGATTCCCGTTATGTGTATATTGCAGATGCAGATCAGCTGGAGCCGGAGATTCTTCCGGATACCCGCTGTTCTCTGATACTGGCAGACAGAGAGAACATTTCAGATAAAAGAAATATCTGCCTGAAGCGGAATGACAAAAGCAGCTGTAATGTATGTAATCCGGATCCTCTGAACAAAGAGTATTGTTATCAGAGCCAGAGTAACGAAAATGATCAGGACAATGGTAAATTATCTGTTCAGGATCCTCTGGCTGAACAGAATAAATGTAAAAAGTGGAACAACGGCAGAAACAACATTATCCGGATACCAGGAGAAACGGAGCTTACAGAACTTTTTAATGTGTGCCAGGATATTTTCCGGTATCACTGTTCCTGGGCAGATACCTTGAAAAATATAGTGATCCGTCAGGGAAGCGTAGACGATCTGTGCAGGGTAAGCTGTGAATATTTTCATAATCCTGTTTTTGTGCATGATTCCAGACTGAATGTAATTTCCTGTCCGGTATGGAGAGAGGGAATGATCAACTGGCAGAAGGATGAAAGTACAGGGCTTCTGATCACGCCGCTGGAGGTACTTAATGAATTTAAAACAGACAGAGAGTATCTGAAAACCCTTACCACTACAAAAGCAGATATTTTTTCTGCAGAGCTGAGAGGCTACAGGGATATTTATGTGAATATCTGGGGCAGCTACGGAGGATATGAGGGAAGGCTGGTCATCTGTGAAATTGACAGCTCTCTGGAACCGGGACAGCTTGTATCCGCAGAATATCTGGCGGAAATGGTACGTTATGTTCTGGAAAAACGGGGCCATATGGAAAACACTTATAAGCGGGCGCTGGAAGTAATGCTGGTGGGAATGATACAGGGAAAGAAATTTTCTGATTCAGAGATTGCAAGCCGGATTGAACAGTGCGGTTGGAAAACAGAAGACTCCTATGTATGCATCCGCCTGGACGCAGAGGAGCAGGAGGGAAATCCGGGATCCTCAGCAGCCAGTCTCTGTAATTATGTGGAAGCCAGAGTTCAGGGAAGCAAGGCTGTAAGCATGGACAACCGGGTCTGTATTATTATTAACCGGAATCTGAACAGACATTATACTTCAGATATTGCAGGCATTTTACGAGACGGGCTGTTCAAGGCAGGATTCAGCAATGTGTTTCAGAATCTGACTAATCTGGAAAGCTGTTACAGGCAGGCATCTACAGCCCTGAAGTACTGCCGGAAGAAAAATGATATGATGTGGTCCTATACATTTGGAGACATTGTAATGGATTATATCGGAGATCTTTGCAGCAGTGAATTTGAGCCGGAAGAGCTTTGTGCATATGAATTAAAAAAGCTGAAGGAATATGATGCTGAGAACCGGACAGAGCTGTATAAAACACTGACGACTTATATTTTAAATGAAAGGAATACCGTAGCTACTGCTTCAGACCTTTATGTGGGACGAAGTACTTTGTTTTACAGGCTGCGGAAAATAAAGGAGATCACAGGGCTTGATAATGAACACCTTGCCAGGCCCATAAAAAATCTATATTTAAGACTCTCGATTTTTCTTATGGAGAGAGGATAACAGGCAGAAGGGAGATGGCTTTTATGCTGACACCAAAACAAAATTTGCTGGAAACACTGAAAAAAGACGGAAAACCGGAATGTCTCTGTAATTCCTTTACCATGTTCCGGGGAATCCCCGGAGATCCCTGCTTTAAGCTGATACGCGGAAACCGTATCAGGGGAACAAATTCCTATGACCAGTGGGGAACCCTGATCCTTTTTCCGGAGGATGCTCCGGCGGCAATTCCCTATGTTACAGAGGAGAATCAGGTGATAAAGGATGTGGCGGAATGGCAGAAGTATGTGAAGGTTCCTGATCTGACAGGAAAATGCTCCGAAGGCTGGGAGGAAGCTCTGGAAGCAAAAAGTAAGATTGATCAGGATAAATATCTTACCATGGTAGTAATGGGAACCGGAATTTTTGAGCAGCTTCACATGCTGATGACCTTTGAGGACACTCTGATGAACTTTTTGCTGGAGCCGGAGGCAATGCATGAGCTGATAGATGTGATCTGTGAATACCGTCTTACCTATATGAAGCTTGTTGTGGAGCATCTGCATCCGGACTGTATTGTTTCCCATGATGACTGGGGCGCAAAAGACAGCCTGTTTATGTCGCCGGAGGTATGGAGAGAGTTCTTTAAGGAGCCGTACAGAAAGCTTTATGATTATCTTCATTCTCAGGGAGTAATTGTAATGCATCATGCAGATTCCTATCTGGAGCCTGTTGTGGAGGATATGGCAGAGATCGGCGTAGATATCTGGCAGGGAGTTCTGAACACCAACAATATTGCGGCAATTTCCGAAAAGGTAGGGGACAGGATGCTTCTGATGGGCGGAATTGATTCTGTTATTGACCGGGAAGATGCCACAGAGGAGGAAATCCGAAAAGAGACAAGGCGAGCCTGTGAAGAGTATGGAAACCTGAAAGGCTACTGGCCGGGGATCACTTACGGCGGACCGGGAACGATTTATCCTCATGTAGAAGAAATTGTGATCGATGAGATCAACCGATATAATGAAGAACGATTTGGAGTTTCTGTTTCATAAAAAATGTCCCGGAGATGTACTGCCGGGTACTGCAGATAAAAATATCAGCATCAGGAAATGGAGGAGAGAATATGACTGCAAAAGAAATTTTTCTGGAAACAATTAAAAAGGACGGAAAACCGGAACGGCTTTTAAAACAGTATGAGGGACTTGGATTTTATCCTCCCAATCCGGCATCCACTTATATCCGGGGAAATCGCCACCGTGGTATGGAGCCAATGAAAGACAGGTTTGGTACAGAGATCCTCTGGCCGGCAGATCAGCTTGCAGCAATGCCTCATGTAACAGAAAGCAATAAGGTGATCAGTGATATCTGTGAATGGAAGGAGCAGTTGAAAATGCCGGAGCTTCTGGAAAACTGTTCAGATCCGGCTCTCTGGGAGCCATTTAAGGAAAAAGCTCAGGAAATCCGGGAAAGCGGAAAGCTTTTTATGGCATTTATGCCAACAGGAGTGTTTGAACGGCTTCACTTTCTTATGGGATTTGAGGATATGCTGATGAATTTTCTTCTGGAGCCGGAAGATATGATGGATCTCTGTAATGCTATTGGAGAGTATCGCTATCAGTATATGAAACTGATTGTAGATAATCTTCATCCGGATGTGATGCTTTCTCATGATGACTGGGGCTCCAAAAATCAGCTTTTTGTAAGCCCGGAAACATGGAGAGAGTTTATTAAGCCTCAGTATGCAAAAACCTATGGATATATGAAAGAAAAAGGAGTCATCATCATCCATCATGGGGATTCCTTTATGGAACCTGTCGTAGAGGATATGGTGGAGCTTGGCGTTGACGTGTGGCAGGGAGTTCTTCCTCAGAATGATATTCCGAAGCTTCAGAAACAGCTTGCAGGAAGGATGACACTGATGGGAGGAATCGACGCATCCATTGTGGACAGAGCAGATTCCATAGAGGAGGAGATACGCAGGGAAGTAAGAAGAGCCTGTGAGGAATATGCTCCGGGAGGACATTTTATCCCATGTATTACTTATGGCGGACCGGGATGTCTTTTCCCTCATGTTGACCCGATTATTGACGATGAAATTGACAGATATAACAGAACAGAAAAGTGAAGACAAGATGAAATATAAAATTACCTTTGAAGATGAACAGCTTACCTGCCTGGCAGAGGCAGGAACCACGGTTTTGGAGGCGCAGATCGCAGCAGGAATGACTCCGGATGCTTTTTGCGGAGGAAATGGAAAATGCGGAAAGTGCAAAGTGGTGATCGACGGAAAAGAAGTGCTGGCATGTAAGACGGCAGTAGACAGAGATATGACAGTGTATACAGGAAATAAAAAAGGGGAGCGGGCTCAGATCCTTGCACAGGGAAGCGGCAGACAGGCAGAATTTTCCCCCGGAAATCTTCCGGAAGGCACGGATACACCGCTTCTCAGCGCTGTGGATATTGGTTCTACCTCTGTAGTGGCGTATCTTCTGGACGGAACAAACGGAGAGCTGCTTGGAACAAAAAGTATTCTGAATCCTCAGAGACAGTTTGGAGCAGATGTGGTCAGCAGATGCAGCTATGCGCTGAATAACGGCGGAGAGGCTTTAAGCGGCTGTATCCGCAATGCAGTAAACATACTTTTAAGAGAACTGGCAAAAGGGGCGGGAAGGAACCCGGAGGATATTGTGAGAATCGTTATGGTGGGAAATTCCTGTATGCATCATCTGTTTCTGGGGATTCCCACTGATACGCTGGCTCTGGCGCCCTATACGCCTAAAGTTACCGAAGCGCAGGAGCTTATGGCTATCCAGTACGACATTCATGTACATCCCCGGGCGCAGCTCTGGTGGCTTCCCAATATCGGCGGTTTTGTAGGCGCAGATACTGTGGGATGCCTGGTGGCCTCTGATCTGGATGCCTGTGAAGAAATGACGCTGCTGGTGGATATCGGAACAAACGGAGAGCTAGTTCTGGGAAACAGAGACGGGCTGATCACCTGTTCTACAGCGGCAGGACCAGCCTTTGAAGGAGCGAAGATCACCTGTGGTATGCGGGGCAGCAAAGGCGCCATTGACCATGTAACTGTAAAAGATGGGGAAACAATCTGCCATGTGATCGGAGAAACCGAGGCAGTGGGAATCTGCGGCTCCGGTCTTCTGGATGGGGCTGCCTGTCTTTTGAAACTGGGAAAAATTGATGAGACAGGAAGACTGGAGAAGGAGTATCATTTTACTGACCGGGTATTTCTGAATCAAAAGGATATCCGGGAGCTTCAGCTGGCAAAGGCTGCCATTGCGGCAGGTATCCGAAGTCTTTGCGAGAAGAAGGGGATTAAGGTCAGTGATATCAGCCGTGTTCTGATAGCCGGAGCCTTTGGCAATTATCTTGATCCTGCCAGCGCCTGTGCCATTGGAATGATTCCTCCTGAACTTCAGACAAGGATCACCTCCATAGGAAATGCTGCCGGGGAGGGAGCCTGTATGGTTGCTGTGAATCGGGAACAGTTTGAGCGGAGCCGGATTCTGGCACAAAAGGCTGAGTTTGTGGAGCTTGCTCTTGATATGGGATTTCAGGAGATTTATGTAGAAGAAATGGAGTTTCCGGGGGAATCAGAACATGAATGAGCTTGACAGAATAATGGAAATCATAGAGGCAGCCGGTTTTTCCCATACAGGAAAAATCAGTATGGATACGGTAGAACTCAGGGATGAGGTACGGGATATGTGCCGCAATGGAAACTGTGGAAAATATGACAGGAACTGGTCCTGCCCTCCCGGCTGCGGAACTCTTGATCAGTGCAGGCAGCAGCTTCTCAGCTATAAGACCGGAATTCTTGTGCAGACTGTTGGAGAAATAGAGGACAGTATGGACTGGGAAGGCATGAAAGATACAGAAGAGCGCCACAAAAAAACTTTTCTTGAAACAGCGGAAAAGCTCCGTAAAATAGCTCCCGGATTTCTTCCTCTGGGAGCAGGAACCTGTACCTTGTGCAGAGAGTGTACATACCCGGACAGTCCTTGCAGGCAGCCGGAGCGGAGAATTTCATCTATGGAGGCCTACGGGATCCTGGTCAGTGATATCTGTTCCGGAAACCAGGTAAAATATTATTACGGTCCAAAAACGATCGCCTATACCTCCTGCTATTTCTTTGATTTTTCTTCCTGATCCATCAGATAAAAGGACAGCATTAGGTAAAGCAGCTCATCTGGGTCCGTGAGATCGGATTTTAAGGCTGCCTCAATTTTTTCAATACGGTAAAGAAGCGTGCTGCGGTGAATATAAAGTGCCGCAGCCGTTTTTGTTGCACTTTGATTATTTTGCAGATAAACCCTCAGAGTTTCATAAAGCTGAGAGCCGGCGCTTTCATCCTGATATTTTAATTGAAGAAGTTTTTCATGGCAGATCATGTAGGCTGGAAGCTTTCCTGTGATCTGTTCCAGAATATAAGGCAGTGCAACATCATTAAAATGATGGATCCAGGAGGTTGGATTTTTGCGGGAGCCTGTCTGAATGGAAATAGAAGCCTGTACATACTGCCTCTGAAAATTAAAATGTCCCAGCATCACTCTGCTGTAACCGGCGATCAACAGACTGTCCCGGATAAAACCGGCAAGCTTCTGAGAAATTTCATCCAGTGTAAAGTCGCACAAATCCAGATTAATATATACAACTACATTTCCTCTGTGCTCCACTGCACAGGCAGCCGGAATAAAATTTTCCACATAACTGCAAATGGATTTTAGGGTCAGATTTTTCCAGTCCAGAATTCCTGTTTTAATCAGAATGCACTGATAGGAATGGGAGGACAGCCAGCCATTTTCTGTAAGCTGGTGACTGACCTCCACATAGTCTGCTTTGGAATTGGTAAGGAGATTATGAAAAATCCGGTGGAGAGGGTACAGGGTATCGTGTTCTGCCACAGACTTTGTGGACAGCACATAAGAAATAAGAGATGCCAGATGTTCTGCCACAAAGCCAAAGGTGTCATCCAGTGGAAGCTCTCCGGGGCGAATCAGAAGGCGGTATCCGGTTTTTCCGGAACGTCTGATATTGACGCACAGAGCCGGAGGTGCAGTATGGTTTCCGGGATAATAAAAATAACCGGTACGGTACTGAGCCTCTTCGTAATTACTGTCCTGCTTCAGAGAGTTGACAACATTCTGAGTTTCTTCTGTGGAGCCAAAGATTCCGTCTTTCAGCTGATTGTCAGGCTGATTTCCGGTTGCGATCACTGTGAAGTCAAGGCCTATGACTGTCATGGGATTGGGAATGACAGAAGTACTGAGGTCAATCAGCTTCTGAACAGAGGGCTGGTTCAGGATCAGATCAAACAAACCCTGATTCCACTCTTCGTATTTCAGGAAAATTTCCTGAAGAAATGAAAGCACGGAAACAGCAGAGACGGTTTCCTGCAAAATGCACAAATTTGGATAGTCATCCTCTTCCAGATACCGGGATTTTCCGGTGAGGATCACCAGGGTTTCAGCCAGGTGATGGGAGGGGATCAAAAAGTCAGGGTCGTCACTGATATATATTTTTCCTCCGGTCAGAGGCCCGGGAGCCTGATAGATCACAGGATATTCCAGATGAGGCTCTGAAGACAGCCAGGAAGAGGCTGCTACAGAAAAATGCTGGCGAAGGTGATATACAATAAGTTGGGCGCTGAGTTTCATAAAAGATTCCTTTCTGACGGGACTGCCGTGTCATTTAAAGCAGTTTTTTTTATTATATCCTATATGGTGTCAGGGCTCAATAGCTGTATTCAGATACTTCATACAAATTGTAGGAAAATGAATAAGAAAATAGACGATTTTGAAAATAGAGATTATCTGTATCCTCTGTTATACTGAAAACAGTTAAAGTGTAGGAGGGATTTACGCATGATAATTATTGGGGAAAAAATCAATGGTTCCATTCCTGCTGTGGCAGATGCCATTGCCCGCCGTGACGGGGAATTTATTAAAGAAAGGGCAAGAATGCAGGACGAGGCAGGCGCTACGTATATTGACTGCTGTGCTTCGGTTCCGGAGGAGGAAGAGGCAGAAACCCTGAAGTGGATGATCGACTGTATTCAGGAAGTCAGCAATCTTCCGATTTCTGTGGACAGCCCAAGCGCGGAGGTGCTTGCGCAGGTGTTTCCATACTGTAAAAGACCGGGGCTTATCAATTCTGTTTCCGGTGAGGGAAATAAGATGGACGTACTGTTTCCTCTGATCGCGGATACGAAATGGGAAGTGATCTGTCTGCTTTCTGATGATACAGGTATTCCGAAATGTGCTGCAGACCGTCTGAGAGTTTTTGACAATATTATGGCAAAGGCAAAGGAGTACGGAATCAGTCCGGACAGAATGCACATTGATCCGCTTGTGGAAATGCTCTGTACCTCAGAAGATGGAATTGCCATGAATGTGGAAGTGATCAGTACCATTCGGGAAAAATATCCAGACATTCACATTACAGCTGCAGTCAGCAATATTTCCTTTAATCTTCCGGTTCGTAAGATGGTGAATCTGGGCTTTACGGTTCTTGCAATGAACGCAGGGTTGGACAGCGCGATCCTTGATCCCACCAACAGAGATATGATGGGCGTGATTTATGCTACAGAAGCGCTTCTGGGACGGGATGATTACTGTATGGAATACATCAGCGCATACCGGGAAGGGATTTTCGGACCGAAAAAATAACAGTTATTAATTTTAATATAAAAATGAGGAGGTAGTTTCAAATGGCAGGTATTCAGGAAGTTTACGCTTTAGTAGAAAAAGGAAAAGCAAAGGTGATCGCAAATGCAGTTCAGGAAGCACTTGATGCAGGCTGTGATCCGACAGAAATTCTGAATGACGGAATGATCAAGGCAATGGATGCTGTAGGTGAAAAGTTTAAAAACGGTGAAATTTTTGTACCGGAAATGCTGGTAGCTGCAAGAGCCATGAAAAAAGGTGTTGAGGTTCTGAAACCTCATCTTGCAACAGGCGCAGCAGGGGCAGCGGGAAAGGTAATTATCGGAACCGTAGCAGGCGACCTTCATGATATTGGCAAAAATCTGGTAAGTATGATGCTGGAATCTGCAGGCTTTGAGGTGATCGATCTCGGTGTTGATGTTCCGAAAGAAAAATTCGTGGAGGCATACGAGGCAAACCCAGACACAAAGATCATCTGCTGTTCAGCTCTTCTTACTACAACCATGCCTGCGCTGAAGGAAGCAGTAGCGCTGATCAATGAAGCCGCTTTCCGTCCGAACGTAAAGGTAATGGTTGGCGGAGCGCCTATTACTCAGGCTTTTGCAGATGAGATCGGAGCAGATGCGTATACAGAGGATGCAGCCTCCTGCGCGAAGAAAGCAAGAGAGCTTGCCGCATAGTAAGTATTCTGAAAGAAAATTCACATAGAAACGGCTGTATTATAAAAAACGGGCGGAACAGGGAGTTGTTATATGCTTGAAGAATCCTTTGAGCAGCTAAACCAGAAGCAGTGCGCTGCTTATCTGAAAAAGCTGAAACTTCCACAGGAAGAGTGTACCCTGGAGTTTCTGGACAGGCTGATCCGGAGACATCTGGAAGAAATTCCTTTTGAAAATCTGGATCTGGTACGTACCCATGAGCTGATCCAAACTGATCTGGATACTGTTTATAAAAAAATCATTCAGGGCAGAAGAGGCGGCTACTGTTTTGAGCTGAATGCATTATTTCTGGGCCTTCTGAGGGGACTCGGATATCAGGCGTATCCTGTTGCCTGCCGGGTTCTCAGGCGTCCGGGGCTTCGGATGCCTACGCACAGAGCCAGTGTGGTCTGTGCTGACGGTAAAAAATATTTCTGTGATGTGGGTTATGGAGGCATTGCCTGTGTCCGGGCTGCTCTTATGGAGCCGGGCGCTGTTACTCATACTGATTTTGGCAGCTTTTATTTTGAAAGAGAATGTGCAGGATGGCTGAATTTCTGGCATAAGGGAGAAAAAAACAGGGAAAAATCAGGCATAAAAATATTTATGGTGGCAGAATTTCCCAGCGCTCCTGTTGATTTTGCTCCGGCAAATCAGGCAATGTGCAGTCCTGGAGCCATGTTTTATGACAAGGTAGTGGTGCACAGAATGACAGAGTACGGCCCTCTTTCTGTAGAAGGAAATCAGGTTACACTTCGCGAAAAGGAAGGCAAGAAGATTGTTATCCTTTCCTCAGGAGAGGAACTGAGAGAAGTACTGAAAAAAGAATTTAAAATAGAAGTCATCTGACAGGTAAAACGGTTTCCGTAAATAAAGCGGAAGCCGTTTTTATCTGGCAGGAAAAAATATATTCTGTACGACCACTGGAAGGTAAAACGGTGAATGATAAAAGATAAAAACTCTCCCTAGGGCTGCGGTCATGTCTGGAAATTTTATATTCTATGTGCTAGACTGATTGGGACAGAAAGCTCAGAGATTCAGCCTTGTACTATGAAGTATTCTAATATTATACAACATGGAAGATCATACATAAATGCTGAGTATCCCGGCAAATCAAAACAGAAAAATTCGTATTTTAATTTGTACTGAAGTTACTGTGCAGGAGGCATTTGACCAGGTTACTGTGAATGGAGTGAGCAGTAATATACTGAATCTTGACGCAGGATTAAAAGCAGGGAGGATATCATGAAAACCAGAATGGCAGAGAATGCGAATATAAAAGAAAATGAAATTCAGAAAGAGATTAAAAAAGAGACAGGGGAGGAACAGAAGATGCTGAAAAACGAGTATCTTTCAGAAATAAACCTGGATGACAGATTTGAACTGAGAGAGATCAGACTAGGAGAAGCCGTAGAAGCAGCAGGGGTTGAAAAAGCTTGTTTTCCTCCAAGTGAGGCCTGCTCTGAAAAAATGATGGTAGAACGTGCTACAAAGGCGCCGGAGTATTTTCTTGTGGCAGTTGACAGACAAACAGGAAAAATCGCAGGGATTTTAAATGGTCTTGCTACAGATGAGACAACGTTCAGGGATGAATTTTTTACAAACGCAGAGCTTCATGTTCCGGAAGGAAAAACGATAATGCTTCTTGGACTGGCGGTTCTTCCTGAATATCGGGGAGAGGGGCTTGCCAGAGCGCTTATGTATCGGTATCTTTGCAGAATGGTGCAAAAAGAAAAAGACATGGTACTTTTGACCTGTCTGGATTCCAGAGTACCTATGTATGAAAAAATGGGATTTCAGGATAAGGGAGCTGCCAATTCTACATGGGGAGGCGAAGAATGGCATGAAATGAATTACCCTGTGGGAATCGGCAAATTGCCTTGAAAACTGTCGGAGAAACCCGTATAATGTAAATCAGTGAAAGAAAGAATGAGGGCACAGGACTATTTTGCTCCACAGGTTTCACAGACATGGGGGAATGTTATGAACAAAACAAAAACCATTTGTTTTACAAATAATAAGGGCGGCAGCGGCAAGTCTACCACCTGTTCCAATATTGGCGCGGCAATGGCCCGGGCCGGAAAAAAGGTTCTGATGATTGACGGAGATATGCAGTTAAATCTGTCACTGGCTTTTTTTTCCGAGGACTGGGTGCTGGAACAGGCAGCAGGCGACAAGAATCTTTATCATGCAATAAGAGAGCAGAAGGATCTGGCAGATTATATTGTGCATACGGATTATGAGAACCTGGATCTGATTCCTTCTTCTACTCTGATGAGTTCTATTGAGTATGAGCTGTTTACAAAATGGCAGAGAGAATTTATCTTAAAAAAATGTCTTCAGAACATAAAAGATTCGGGCGTTTATGATTATATTCTGATCGATGCGCCGCCTACGCTGGGAGGCTGGGTCATGAATATCCTGTGTGCATCGGATCAGGTGGTTGTTCCTGTGGAGGCAAGTCCCTGGGGAATGTTCGGTCTGGCAAATATGTTTGATTTCCTGAACGAGGTAAAGCAGATTGCGCCGGAACTGAAGGTTGCGGGAATTGCAGTTACAAAAGTAGATACCCGTAAAAACTATTTTAAACAGACAATGGAAACTTTACACGAGCTGGAAGAAATTTATGTGTTTGATTCCTTTATCAGGGTGGACAGTTCTGTAGAATGGGCTCAGGACAACAGCGCTCCGGTAGTGGAGTACAAAAAATCCAGCAGAAGTGCAAAAGAATATACAGCGTTGGCAGAGGAGGTAATGAGACGTGTCAGTAGGTAAGGAAAGTATTAAGCGCGCAGCAAGCGCAGGCGCAAAGAAAACTACAGCAGCAAAGACAGCAGAAGCAGGCGTTAAAAAAACGACGGAGGCAAAGACGGCAACTGTAAAAGCAGCAGAGACAAAGGTTTCATCTGCAGAAAAAACAGCGGGAACTGCTAAAAAGACAACATCAGGAAAAACATCTGTAACCAAAGCGGCAGCAGCTAAAAAGACAGCAGCCAAAAAGACAACAACGAGAAAAACTACAGCGGCAAAGACTGCAAAAAGTGTAAAGACTTCTGTACTTACTCCTGCCAATTCAGAAGAGATCCAGGCAAAATTTATCTCTGATAAGGCGAAACAGCCGGAAAGTGTCAATGGACCGGTGCATGTAACAGAAGAGCTTCCGATATATCTACTTTAAAAAATAAGAAATAAAAAGCTGTCACGGGATCACTGGAAAGTATTTTTTGCAGAAAGATGAAAAAATACTTTCCGGGAAATTGATTTTGCGGCAGTTTTTATTTGGTAAAAATACGGATGGGAGATGGAAAGTGTGGAAAAAATCAGGCATCAGACATCAGAAACATTCCGGCTCAGTGCGCTTCTGGCATTGTCAGGAGGCTTTCAGGATGCTTATACTTATAATGTAAGAGATCATGTTTTTTCCAATGCGCAGACAGGAAATATGGTGCTTATGAGCCAGTATTTTATGATGGGAAAGTGGGTGGAAGCCCTGCATTATCTCTTCCCTGTAATTGCCTTTGCCATGGGAGTATTTGTGGCAGAGAGAATTCAGCAGAAATATAAATACAGAAGCCGCATCCACTGGCGGCAGATTATTGTTGCCCTGGAAATTGCGATTCTTTTTCTGGTGGGATTTATTCCTGTACAGTTTAATATGGCTGCCACTATGCTGGTATCTTTTTCCTGCGCCATGCAGGTTCAGACTTTCCGAAAAGTTCACGGTTATGGCTATGCCAGTACCATGTGCATCGGAAATTTACGGGCGGGAACAGAAAGTCTGGCTGTTTATCTGAGAGATAAAAAGCCCGGAGCTTTGAAAAAAGCTGTACATTATTATGGGATTATTCTGATCTTTGCAGTGGGAGCAGGTATGGGAGGCGTGATGTCCCTTCATATTGGACTGAGAGCTATCTGGATATCTCCGGTTCTTCTGACAGCAGCCTGTTTGTTGATGAATTACGAAAAAATATAACCTCTGATATGTTAAAATGCAGGTGGATTTATGATAAAATAAATGCAGATATTTTGGAAAACGGCAGGTGAGAGTATGGAGTTTCAGCACGAACTGATCATTCCCAATGAAGGGCTGCCCTTTAAGATTTTTCTTTTTGAGGGGAGCAGGGGGAACTATATAAGAGAAAAGCACTGGCATACCTCTATAGAGATTTTTGCTGTTATGGAGGGAGAGCTACTTTTTTATATTAATCATGAGAAATATCCCCTTCATGCAGGAGAACTTCTCATAGTGAATGCCAATGAAATCCATTCAGTTCATGCATTAAAGACGAATAAAACTGCAGTGATCCAGATACCTCTCAGGCAGTTTGAAAGCTATTTTACAGCCCAGCAGTTTATCCGGTTTGAGGGCGGTGTGCGCGGTGGAAAGGACAGCGGCAATCCGTCAGACAGGCGGCTGATCTCTCTGGTGCAGAGACTTTATAATGTGTATGCAGAAAAACGGAAGGGATACGATTTCCGCACGATTTCTCTGTATTATGAGCTTCTTTATCTTTTGGTTACTCAGTATCGGGTAACAGAGGTTGAGGAGAAGGAGCTTCGGCATAACCGGCATTTGAATGCTCTTTCCAGAATTACCACTTATATGAGAGAACACTACAGAGAGGAGCTGAAGCTTTCAGACCTGGCAGAAATGTTCGGATATTCAGACGCTTATCTGTCAAGAATGTTCAGGGAGTATGCAAAAGTCAATTTTAAGACTTATCTTCAGGATATCCGTACCTCTTATGCCTATCGGGATATTCTGAATACAGATCATACAATCGGTCAGATTGCCCTGGATAACGGGTTTTGCAGCAGCCGTGGACTGTCCAAGGATTTCAGAAAGCGGTACGGGGTGCTTCCAAGTGAGGTGAAGCGTGAAAAAAAGCAGAAAGCAGCTGAGCAGGAAACTGACAGCTTTAAATAAAAATGTCAAAAAAATGCTATAAATCAGATAAAAAAAGCGGCGAAAAGCATACCGGACTGTGGTATGCTTTTTTCAATGAATGAGAGCACCGGAGAGCAATGGGAATTTCATGGAAGTTGTAAGGAGGAATTACAATGAAAATTCAGAATGTAACAGATGATTCTTTCCGAAAATACGGAAAAGTTCTGGAGGGATATGACTTCACCGGTCTTTTAAAAGAAATGAAGCATATGCCAGTACCGGAAGATGTGATTTACGTTCCTTCTGTAGATGAGCTGGAGGCATTGGATGTGGCAAAAGAGCTTCAGAACAGAGCCTACGGCGGACTGCCGATTCAGATCGGATACTGCAACGGACACAACAAAAAACTGAATGCAGTAGAATATCACAGAAATTCTGAGATCAATGTTGCAGCCACAGATCTGGTTCTTCTGATCGGAGAACAGAAGGATATTGAGGATGATTTTACATACGATACATCAAAAATCGAAGCTTTTCTTGTACCGGCAGGCACAGCCATTGAGGTGTATGCCACAACACTTCATTATGCGCCCTGCAATGTAAAAGAAAGCGGATTCCAGTGCGTGGTCGTTCTGCCGAAGGGAACCAATACGGAGCTTAATTTCCAGCCGGAAAAAACAGGAGAGGACGCACTTATTACTGCAAAAAATAAATGGCTGATCGCCCATGAGGAAGCTGGAATTGAGGGAGCTTTTAACGGGCTGAAAGGTGAAAATATCACCATTGAATAAGGATACAGAATCAGAAGATTTATAAAAAGAAAATTATAAAGAGATATTTATAAAACTTATACGCAGTCGTATAAAAACATCTATAAACCAATAAATAACAGAAAAAAATGGAGGAAAAATCATGAATAACATGCCAGAAGTAAAAGTTGGAATCGTTGCAGTCAGCAGAGACTGTTTCCCGGAAAGCCTTTCTGTAAACAGAAGAAAAGCTCTTGTTGAGGCCTACACAAAGAAATATGACGCAAAGGATATTTATGAATGTCCAATCTGTATTGTAGAGAGCGAGATCCATATGGTTCAGGCTCTTGAAGACATCAAAAAAGCAGGCTGCAACGCTCTTTGTGTATACCTTGGAAACTTTGGTCCGGAGATCTCCGAGACACTTCTTGCAAAGCATTTCGACGGACCGAAAATGTTTATCGCAGCAGCAGAGGAGACACAGAATGATCTCTGTCAGGGACGTGGAGACGCATATTGCGGTATGCTGAACGCAAGCTATAACCTGCAGCTTCGCAACGTAAAAGCTTACATTCCGGAATATCCTGTTGGAGACGCAGAGGACTGCGCGGACATGATTCATGAGTTCCTGCCGATCGCAAGAGCAATCGAAGGACTGAATAATCTGAAGATCATCAGCTTTGGACCGCGTCCGCTGAACTTCCTTGCATGTAACGCACCGATCAAACAGCTTTATAACATTGGCGTTGAAATTGAAGAGAACTCTGAGCTTGACCTGTTTGAGGCATTTAACAAACACGCAGGTGACGAGCGTATTCCAGCAGTTGTAAAAGAGATGGAGGAAGAGCTTGGCGAAGGTAATAAGAAACCTGAAATCCTTGCAAAGCTTGCACAGTATGAGCTGACATTAAAGGACTGGGTTGAGGAGCACAGAGGATACCGCAAATATGTTGCCATTGCAGGAAAATGCTGGCCAGCATTCCAGACACAGTTTGGCTTTGTTCCATGTTATGTAAACAGCCGCCTTACCGCACAGGGAATTCCGGTTTCCTGCGAGGTTGATATTTATGGTACTTTAAGTGAGTTTATCGGAACTGTTGTAAGCCAGGATGCAGTTACACTTCTGGATATCAACAACACTGTTCCAAAGGATATGTATAAAGAGTCCATTGAGGGCAAATATAACTACACTCTGAAAGATACTTTCATGGGATTCCACTGCGGAAATACTGCTTCCGGAAAACTTGTTTCCTGTGAGATGAAATACCAGATGATCATGGCAAGAGCTCTTCCGGAAGAAGTAACACAGGGTACTCTGGAAGGCGATATCCAGCCTGGAGACATCACCTTCTATCGTCTGCAGAGCACTGCTGACAACAAGCTCCGCGCTTATATTGCACATGGTGAAGTGCTTCCGGTTGCTACAAGATCCTTTGGTTCTATCGGTGTATTTGCGATTCCGGAAATGGGACGTTTCTATCGTCACGTTCTTATTGAGGGAGGTTACCCGCATCACGGCGCGGTTGCTTTCGGACACTACGGAAAAGCCCTGTTTGAGGTATTCAAATACATTGGCGTTCCGGTTGAGGAGATTGGCTACAATCAGCCGGCAGGCGTAAGATATCCTACAGAAAATCCGTGGGGTTAAGATTATTTTTCAGTGATAAAATCCTGAAATATACAGATTAAAAATCCATTGCTGAAGTCAGAATAGAATAAAAGCTGACTTTGCGAACAGAAAAAGATATACGTCCCGGGGAAACCCGGGACGTGTAATTTAAAAGTAAAAAGATGAAATCCGTATACAAAAATCGGTATGAACGAAAAGAAAGGACGGAAAATATGTACTATATTGGAATTGATCTGGGAACCTCTGCTGTAAAGCTTCTGCTTATGGAGGAATCCGGAAAAATCTGTAATATTGTATCAAAAGAATATCCATTATTTTTCCCTCATCCGGGCTGGTCGGAACAGAATCCGCAGGACTGGTTTACTCAGAGCATGGAGGGAATGAAGGAGCTGACAAAGGATATTGACCACAAAGAAGTTGCCGGAATCGGCTTTGGAGGTCAGATGCACGGCCTTGTAACTCTGGATGAAAATGATCAGGTGATCCGCCCTGCTATCCTCTGGAATGACGGACGTACCCAGGAGGAAACAGAGTATCTGAATAACGAAATCGGCAAGAATAAGCTGTCTGAATACACCGCAAACATTGCTTTTGCAGGCTTTACTGCCCCGAAGATTCTGTGGATGAAAAAGAATGAGCCGGACAAATTTGCCCGCATCGCAAAGATCATGCTGCCAAAGGATTACCTTGCATATTGTCTGTCAGGTTCTTTCTGCACAGACGTTTCCGATGCTTCCGGAATGCTTCTTCTGGATGTTAAGAACCGCTGCTGGTCAAAGGAAATGATGGAGATCTGTGGTGTAAAAGAAGAACAGCTTCCAAAGCTTTATGAGAGCTGGCAGGTTGTGGGAACTCTCAAAAAATCCATTGCAGACGAGCTTGGATTCTCGGAAAATGTAAAGGTTGTTGCAGGCGCAGGAGACAATGCTGCCGCTGCTGTTGGAACAGGAACAGTGGGAGACGGACAGTGCAACATCTCTCTTGGAACCTCAGGAACAATCTTTATTTCCAGTAAAGATTTTGGCGTTGATGAAAACAATGCTCTTCATTCCTTCTGTCACGCAGACGGAAGCTATCATCTGATGGGATGCATGTTAAGCGCTGCCTCCTGCAATAAGTGGTGGGCAGAAGAAATCCTTCAGACAAAGGATTTTGCGGCAGAGCAGGCGCCTATCAATAAGCTTGGAGAGAACCGTGTATTCTTCCTTCCGTATCTGATGGGAGAGCGGTCTCCTCACAATAATCCGGATGCCAGAGGCGTGTTCTTTGGCATGTCCATGGACTCTACGAGAGCAGATATGACTCAGGCTGTTCTGGAGGGCGTTGCCTTTGGTCTTCGCGATTCCCTTGAGGTTGCCAGAAGCCTTGGAATTAAGATTGAACGTACCAAGATCTGCGGCGGGGGAGCAAAGAGCCCTCTGTGGAAAAAAATCATTGCCAACGTCATGAACCTGAAGGTTGATGTACTTGAGGTTGAGGAAGGACCGTCCATGGGAGGCGCCATGCTGGCGGCTGTTGGCTGCGGCGCATACCCGGATGTGGAAACCATCGGAAAGAAAATGGCTCATGTAGTGGATACGGTTGAGCCGGAACCGGAGCTGGTGGCGAAATATGAGGAACGCTACCAGAAGTTCAGAAAGCTTTATCCTGCAATGAAAGACCTGTTTTAAATTCTGTAAAAGATAATAAGGGGGCTGTAAATCCGTGTATGCGGAGTGCAGCCGTTACTGTTCACTCCGTTCACAGCAACGAGCCAAAATTCATTTCAGATTGCCTACGGCAATGGAATTTTGGCTTGTATGTCTCGGGATTTTGGCATATACATGCCAAAACACCTCGCGGGATAGAGCCGTGTGAACAGTAACGTGCAGCCTTCTTTTTTACAAAAATATTAAAAGTTATAGTAATAACCGAATAGATGTGCTACACTAAAATTAATTATACGGATACCGTTGTTATGCACGGCTTATAAAGAAGGGGAGAGAACAGAATGTCAGACGATCGTCATAAAAAAGCACTGGATCAGGCTGTACAGAAACTTCGTACACAATTTTCCAATTATGTAACAGCAATATACTGTTACGGAAGCTATGCCAGAGGAGAACAGAAATTCTGGTCAGATGTGGATGTTCTGGTTAAGGTATCGGATGATACTTCTCCCAGAATTATGAGACAAATGAGAGCCGAAGTAATACCTGAACAGTATGATCTTCCTGAAGTGGATCTGAAATTTTCCTCAGGAGAACAATTCAGTACTAGCTACCGATTTAATGAAAATATAAAAAAGGAGGGGAAGCTGATATGGAAAAAGGACTGAGTTATTTTGACCTGGCAGAAAATGACTATCAGTTTCTTTTAAAAGATAAAAAAGAAGGCCGTGTAGGCAATATGATGACAGTTTATGGGAGAGCGAAAGGAAAAACGCTCTCCCATATTTGTCAGTACAGATATTTTTTTCTGTATTTCAGAAGCATCCATGCGGCCAGAATTATTGCCATCAGTTCGGCGGCAGGATTTGCAAGCCAGATTCCGGTAACGCCCAGAAGGGCAGGAAGAGCCAGAAGGCAGATGATCATAAAAACAAAGGATCTGGTAAAGGCAAGCATTGCGGATACCATTCCGTTATTTAGAGCAGTAAACATTCCGCTGGCAAAAATATTAAATCCAATAAATAAAAGCGCAGTAGTGCAGATGCGGTTTCCGGTTACTGCAAGCTGATAGACCGGGGAGTCCGGCTCAGTAAAAACAGATACCAGAGGTTCGGTAATAAGCAGGGAGATCAGGGCAGCGCTTACGGAGATCGCGGTAATGATCTTCAGACTGAGACGAATCAGTTTTTTCAGTTTAAAATGGTTCTGAGCGCCGTAATAATAGCTGATCATAGGCGCAGCGCCATAGGAATATCCGCTGAAAAGGGAGCTGACAAACATCAGTACATACATGATGATGGTAATAGCGGCAACTCCGTCTTCGCCGACATATTTCAGCATGGTCCAGTTAAAGATAAGAGTAGTGATTCCTGTCACCAGAGCGGTTGCCATTTCCGAACAGCCATTAGTTACTGTTTTTTTCAGTACGGAAAAACGATATACAGGTTTTACAAAGTGCAGCATGTTTTTTCTTTTGGAAAATACAGCCAATCCTGCTACAGTAGTAACTGAATAGCCGATTCCGGTTGCTACGGCAGCGCCGCCGATTCCCATTTCCAGTATCTGTATAAAAACATAATCAAGGATAATATTCGCAATTCCTCCTGCTACGGAACAGATAAAGGACAGGGAAGATTTGCCGGAGGCGATCAGGTAAAGAGAAAAATTATTCATTAAAAGGATCGGGACGGTAAAAATCAGGTAATGTCCAAGATAATCCCGGCAATAGCCCATGACTTCCAGAGAGAGCTTCATATTGGAAAAGATCATGTTCATGGCAAAGTATCCAATCGTACCCATAATAAGTCCTACCAGGACATTTACAAATATAAGACTGGTAAAATCCTGTCTGGCTTCTGTTTCTTTCTTTTCTCCCATTTTTTTCATGATAACAGCGCTGCCTCCGGTAGCCAGCATGGTAGAAACAGCAGTGACCAGGGAAATAACAGGGGCAGTGAGATTAATGGCTGAAAGAGCGTTCGTCCCGATGAGTCTTGATACAAAAAGCCCGTCTACCATGGTATAAAAGGACATAAACAGAGACATGGCTATGGTTGGCAGGGTAAAGAGTATGACATTTTTTAAAGTGACTGGTTTCTGATAGGCGTTCAGAGACTTGTCGTTTGTCTGATTCATAAGATTCCTCCTTGTGTTTTTGCTGTGCATGAGATATCATAAACTTTACAGTAAGTGTAAGGTCAAGAGGGAAATATGAAAAAACAGGAAACAGATTTAACAACATCACAGTTTGCAGCCATTCATCAGGTGAATCCCAGAACTCTGCATTATTATGATTCTGTGGGGCTGTTTTCCCCGGAAAAAAAGGGGGAGAATCAGTATCGCTACTATACTAGCCGTCAGAGCATTGATTTTGAATATATTCGTATGCTGAAAGAGCTGAATATGAGCATCAGCGAAATCCGTTCTTATGTGCAGGAGCCGGGACCGGATAAATTTATGAAGCTGGCCGATGAAAAAATAAATGAGATAAACAGAGAGATACAAAGGCTGGAAAAGACAAAAGAAGTTTTGAAGATCCGAAAGGAGCAGCTTGAAGTATGCAGCCGTGTGGACGATATGCTTATAGAACTGAAACAGCTTCCTGAGGAGTGTTTCCGGGTGATTCCTTTCGATATAAAAGAAGAAAATCTGAAAGATCTGTTTTCCTGTGCAAAGGAATGTTGGGGGATTGAACAGTGCAGAATGGGGATCGGCAGCTATATTTCTGTTGATAAGGTAAGAGAAAAGAAATTTGAAAAGTATGAAGGCGTTTTTTCTCCGGCGCTGAAAGCGGAAGAAGGAGGGGAGATTCTGATCAGGAAAAGAGGGCTTTGCCTTTGCGGTTATCAGAGAGGGATCTGGGACAGACTTCCTGAGCTTTATGAAAAAATGCTGGCATTTGCAGAGAAGGAAAATCTTGTATTAAAGGGCTTTGCCTTTGAATCCGGAATGAATGATTTTGCCATAGCAGACGATAACGATTATGTAACAAGAGTAGTGATCCCTGTAGAAGAGTCTTTCTGACGGCACGGAGGCTCCGGAAGTATAATGATCATTCTTTCCAGGTATGTGACAGAAAGTTTACTGTTGTCAAATTTATTATGTCTAATTTGTATCAGATATGTAAAAGAGAAAACCGTCCGGAGAGGGTTCATTTCCGGACGGTTTTCTGTATATTACTTATAGAGTATCTATGAGTGACCTTTGATTAGAACAGACCTGTGATCTTTCCTGTTTCGTCTACATCGATCTTCTCAGCTGCAGGTACTTTTGGAAGTCCAGGCATTGTCATGATCTCGCCGGTAAGGGCTACGATAAAGCCGGCACCTGCAGAAATCTTCAGGTTACGTACAGTTACCTCAAAGTCTGTAGGAGCGCCCAGTTTTGTCTGGTCGTCTGTCAGGCTGTACTGTGTTTTTGCAACACAGATCGGGCAGTTGCCAAAGCCAAGATCTTCAAGCTGTTTTGCCTGTTTCTGAGCGTTAGCTGTAAGAACAACTCTCTTGCCGCCGTAGATCTTCTGAACGATCTGGTTCAGTTTGTCCTCAATGGAGCCTTCCAGCTCATAGGAGTAGGAGAAGTCATCGTTTGGCTCTTCACAGAGACGGATTACTTCTTCTGCAAGCTTCAGACCGCCTTCGCCGCCTTTTGCCCATACTTCAGAAAGAGCTACGTTTACGCCCATTTCTTTACATTTTGCTTCTACAAGATCAAGCTCTGCCTTAGTGTCTGTCGGGAAAGCGTTGATCGCAACAACACATGGAAGTTTGTATACGTTTGTGATATTGCTTACATGTTTCAGAAGGTTCGGAAGACCTTTCTCAAGAGCCTCAAGGTTCTCGTTGTTCAGATCAGCCTTTGCAACACCGCCATTGTATTTCAGAGCACGAACAGTTGCAACAACAACAACAGCGTTCGGTTTCAGGCCTGCCATACGGCATTTGATGTCAAGGAATTTCTCTGCACCAAGGTCAGCGCCGAAGCCAGCCTCTGTAATTGTGTAATCAGCCAGTTTCAGAGACATTTTTGTAGCTGTTACAGAGTTGCAGCCGTGAGCGATATTAGCGAATGGTCCGCCGTGTACGATTGCAGGAACATGCTCAAGAGTCTGAACAAGGTTTGGTTTCAGAGCGTCTTTCAGAAGAGCTGTCATAGCGCCCTCTGCATGAAGATCTCCTGCTGTTACCGGTTTCTGCTCGGAAACTTTGCCGTATGTATATCCGATGATGATTCTGGAAAGACGTTCTTTCAGGTCTTTGATATCGCTTGCAAGACACAGAACTGCCATGATCTCAGAAGCAACAGTGATGTCATAGCCGTCTTCACGCGGCATACCGTTTGTCTTTCCGCCAAGGCCGTCTACTACATTACGAAGCTGACGGTCGTTCATGTCCACACATCTTCTCCATGTGATCTTTCTCGGGTCGATGTTAAGAGCGTTGCCCTGGAAAATATGGTTGTCGATCATTGCTGCAAGAAGGTTGTTTGCTGCGCCGATAGCATGGAAGTCACCTGTAAAGTGAAGGTTGATGTCTTCCATAGGAACAACCTGCGCATATCCGCCGCCTGCTGCGCCGCCTTTTACACCGAATACCGGTCCGAGAGATGGCTCACGAAGCGCAACCATAACGTTTTTGCCAAGCTTCTGCATACCGTCTGCAAGACCTACAGTTGTCGTTGTTTTTCCTTCGCCTGCCGGTGTCGGGTTGATAGCTGTAACAAGGATCAGCTTGCCGTCCTGTTTGTCTGTTTCTTTCAGAAGATTGTAGTCGATTTTTGCTTTGTACTTTCCGTACTGCTCCAGATATTTGTCGTCAATACCTGCTTTTGCAGCAATCTCAGTAATTGGTTTCATTTCGCATTCCTGTGCGATTTCGATGTCACTCTTGAATCCCATAAGTTTTGTCTCCTTTCATAAACGGAAGCCTGAACCCGGACAGAAATAACAGACTGTCTGAGTAAAAAAGGGCAGTATCTGAAAGTGTCAAATACTGCCCAGACGGTCGGCTTCACAAATCTCTGACTCCCCTGTGGTTATCCACGTCTCCGCCAGTTGTCAGAGATGTTTTAAATTGATGATGAAATGGTAACACATTAATTATGGTTTGTCAATAGTTTGTCAAAAAAATATCAAATATTATGTTGTATTTGTATATCTGATATAAAAAAAATGGATGAACTTTATATACATTGCACAAGTAAAGTGTGATACGACTGTGATTGTAAATCGGGAACCGTCAGAGAATTACCTGGAAGTTCCAGTGAGCTTCTTCAGGATCCTGCAGCCGTGGAAATACCAGGAAAGGCGTTTGTTGCGAAGATCAAAGAAATAGCCGGTTCCGGTCTGGCTGTTAACAGCAACAGGAAGAAAGGATGAATCATTTTTGGGGGATATAACAGTGTCTGCTATAATAGTGTTTATAGAAGAATTTTTCAGTAGTTTTTTGGTATCTGCTGTAAGATTGTCCATATACATTACGAGAACCAGACAGGAGGCAGTATTTCTTCCTTTCTGACAGATACCGTCAAATCGGTCAACTTCCTGATCCATAGTTTCTTCCAGATTCCAGGAGGGAACCAGCCGAAAGTAATAATGGACAAAGCAAAGCTGCCAGAAGGAAAACTTTTTTCGGTAATAATAGCCATTTCCATCATTTTCAAACTGGTTGGAGAGAAGGAGATGCTGGAGGGATGTCTGGCTGATAGAAGGAAGCATAGTTAATTTGCGGCGTATGAGCTTTTTCTTTTTAACAGCAGATTCCCACATCAGACCCACGTAGAAATTTTGCAGAATAAGGAATATGCCTATAATAGCGAAAATAAAAAGTCCTATAATGAAAATGCGGTCTCCATTTGGAGAATTACTTAAATGAAGTTCATTGATTAGAACTGCTGCCAGCATACAACAAAAGCTGATAAAAATACAGACCCATCCGGCAAAAAACAGCCGGAGCCCTCTTTTTTCAGAGCGGAGCTCTTCCTGCTCGTCAAAAGTGTCAGGTACCTGGGTGTTTTCCTCTTTCATAGACGATTCCTCCTGAGATGTAAGTATAATATAATGATTCTATCACAGAAAATTTTGAAAAGAAAGGATAATACTGCTTGAGTTTCCGTAGTTTTATCCACAGCCCTCCTATTTTACGTGCTTTGTTATAAACAACTTTAAAAAAATGCTCAAAATATAAGGAATCTTCTTCCTTTTTGATGTAAAATTTAAGTGTCAAATCAAAACCTTACTAAACAAAAAGAAGGAGGATTCCTTATGACTTATTTTACATCAAATACTTACATTTTGAAACGAAAAATTTTAACTTTTACAAATAAAATTTCAAAACATCTTTCTAAGCCCGAACGTAAATTTACTGCTGATATTACTTATGGCATACTTGCCTCTGGCAGCTGTCTTCTGACAGATGTTGCTGACCAGCTTCATGAAGATTCCAAAAAGATAAATATTGTGGATCGCCTTTCCAGACATCTTGATAAAGGTACTCCTGCTGAAGCTGCTGCTTCTTATCTTCAGCAAATCAAGAAATGGGTTCCGGCAGAACCAGTCATTTACATTGATGACAGCGATGTTGTAAAACCGGATGGTTATAAATTTGAATCCCTTGGCATCGTTCGTGATGGTTCAGAAAGTACATCGACTAAAAATGTTTATAAAAAAGGGTACCATGTAACAGAAGCATGTGTCCTTACTACCAGTAATCATCCTGTTAGTATCTTTTCAAAAATACACTCTTCAACTGAAAAAGATTACAAGTCTGCCAATACCATTACTTTTGAGGCCATGGAACAAGGCGAGGCTCTCTTTGAAAAAGCAACTTTTTGTATGGATCGTGGTTATGATGATAACAAGATGTTCCTAAAGCTAGATGCTTTAAAGCAGAATTATGTGATTCGGTTAAAATCAAACCGCAAGCTTCTTTATCATAATAAATGGACATTTGCCACTGAACTGCGTAACCGCCGTAAAGGGAAAATCAAAACCAATGTATTCTATAAGGGAAAAAATCATGAGGCTTATATTTCCCATGTCAAAGTCCAAATCACAGCTTCCAGAAAAGATATTTATCTGGTACTGGTTTACGGTATTACAGAACATCCAATGATGCTTGCCACGAACAAAGAAATTAAATCCAAAGAAGATGTAATCAAAGTGGCAAGAACCTATTTTTCAAGATGGAAGATCGAGGAATATTTCCGTTGCAAAAAGCAGATGTTCCAATTTGAAAACTTCCGTGTACGAAAGCTTTGCGCAATCAACGCACTTAACTTTTATATCACCTTATGCATGGCATTTCTGGCAATGATTTCAATGTCATCCGAAACAAATGCATTAAAGGTTTCCATCATAAAATCAGCAGATCCTGTAAAGAAAAAAGTGTTCTTCTGCTATTATCGGCTGGCGAAAGGCATCCTTGGCATACTATCGTATGCAAAGGAAGGTGTCAGACTCTGGTTCCGGACAAAACGTCCGGCATACCGTCAACTCTGCCTTAAGCTAGTCGCTTAAATAGATAAAAGCATAACTCTCCCAAAGTCCGGTTCCGGCGGGGCTTATTAAAGTGCCTTTAATCCTGAATACTGCCGTTCTTGATTCATTAAAATTGGGCAGATTGGTGCTTTAGGAGAAGTCATTTATGTTTAAATTACATTTTGCGGAAACTCAAGTAATACTGCATTTTGGGAAAATATTAAAAATAACAGTGTGACAGGCGGATGTTCCTACTGCAATATCACATGGCGGCATAAATGTGAAATAAACAGATATCAATAAAAGCGTAATGGATATATATAACAGTAACCAATAATATTAAATTTGCATAATTGTGAATACCTTGACATTTTTGAAGGACCATGATATAAAGAAACAGGATTAAGTGTTGATTTTGCAGTTATCCTGGGATAGTTGCAATAATCAGTGAAAAGGGAAACGGGTGAGAGTCCCGTGCGGTGCCGCCGCTGTAAGCGCATAAAAGCAGTTTTGTTTCACTGCATTCCATACAGGAATGTGGGAAGGAACAGAACATGAATGCTGCGCAAAGCCAGAAGACCTGCTTAGTTCTTTTTGCATCCACGGGCCATGGTAATGCAAAAAACATAGGGATACTGTACCCATATAAGTAAAACAGATGCACTGCAGGCCATAGGACCGCAGTGTTTTTTTGTGGTGCGCCTGGCGGCGCACGTTTCTAACGGGTGAAAGTCCCGAATCCGCCCGGTAGCGGGAAGGATATAGCCGAAGGCAAGGGTGTCCATCGTGAGGTGGAATCTGAAGGAAGCCGGATGTGGGGAACCAACTAACCTACGGGCAAACCTCCGGTCTGACGGAAAGAAATCGTATATAAGGCTGTACATGAGGGTAAGTCTGCCACACAAGATGAAGCCCGATAGCTACACGGAATCATGTGCAGTAAATGCGGCAGATGGATGGAGGGAAAGAAACGTGTGGTACCCAGGGAGGTCTGTACGGAACGCTCTGAAAAGAGTAACCGTTACCGGAAGGTAACGCTGAACGTACAGAAGTCAGCAGAGGCCACAGTAGCTGGAAGTTTTTTTTTCGGCGAAGGGCTGAATCAATAGGAGTCTTTAGTACGACAGGGAAAGGGGGAATGGGCAGATGGGTACAGAAAACATAGAAAGCTGCTCGCAAAGAGATAGCGCGGAACGCAAAGGGTATGTGAGAGCGCACCGCTCATTCAACCGGATATGGAAGGAAAGGGACAGTGCAGAGCCGGACCTCTTAGGTAAGATACTGGACAGGGACAACCTGAACCGGGCTTACAAAAGAGTAAAGGCAAACAAGGGAGCGCCGGGAGTAGATGGAATGACCATTGAAGCGGCACTGCCGTGGCTAAAGGAGCATAACCAGAAACTGACAGAGAGAATACGAAGGGGAAAATATACCCCTACTCCTGTCAGACGAGTGGAAATCCCGAAGCCAGACGGAGGAAAGCGGAAACTCGGCATCCCGACCGTCATCGACCGCATCATTCAACAGGCAATGCTCCAACAGCTTATGCCAATCTATGAGCCGCTGTTTTCGGATGACAGCTTTGGCTATCGTCCGGGAAGAGGGTCAAAAGACGCCATTTACAGGATAAAAGAGTACATCGAACAAGGCTACATAAGGGCAGTCGTCCTCGACTTGTCAAGGTACTTCGACACGCTGAACCACACAATCCTCTTAAATCTGCTGAGAAAGCAGGTAAAAGACGAGGGGGTCATACAGATGGTAAAGCGATACCTGAAAGGCGGAGTGATGGAAAACGGTGTTGAAACAGAGACAGAAGAAGGCTCCCCGCAGGGAGGGAATCTATCCCCACTCTTAGCAAATGTGTATCTGAATGAATTCGACTGGGAGTTTCACAGACGGGGCGTACCGTGTATTCGCTATGCAGATGATATCGTACTGTTGGCGAAGAGTGAACGGGCGGCGGAACGACTGTTGGAGAGCAGTACGAAATATCTGGAAGAAACATTAAAGCTAAAAGTGAACCGGGAAAAGAGCAGGACAGTCAGCGTGTTCGCAATCCGAAAATTTAAGTTCCTTGGCTTTTGTTTTGGGAAGAACGGAAAAGGAATTTATATCCGTGTCCATGGAAAGTCATGGAAGAAAGCCAAGGAGAAACTGCGACAGCTCACTTCCCGGAGCAAATGTGGGAGTATCATCCGAGCTATGGAAAGGATAAAAGTTTATATGCGAGGATGGCTGAATTACTATGGAATAGCGGACATGAAGAACAACATCGAAAGCATGAACGGATGGCTGTACCGCCGAATAAGGATGTGTATCTGGAAGCAGTGGAAACTGCCAAAGACCCGGAAAAGAAAACTAATGGGTCTGGGAATGCCAGAGTGGGTTGCCTGTGAAGGGGCATACAGTAGAAAATCCTATTGGAGGATGTCTAATACAGGTGTGGTCAAAAGAGCATTAACGAAAGAAAGACTGATAAACTGGGGCTACTATGATATAGCCACAGCGTATCAGTCTCTGCACGTCAACTATTGAAACCGCCGTGTACCGAACGGTACGCACGGTGGTGTGAGAGGACGGCGGTTAATCACCGCCTCCTACTCGATTACAGGATAAGTAAGGAGAGGCCATATTATATTTTCAGGAGGAAAAACAATGTGTAGCAAAAAAATGTTCAGTATGATGATGGCTGCGGTTATGACAGTGGGAGTGAGTGCAGGGACGGTATCAGCAGAGACTGATTATGAACCAGTAACTATTACTTTGAATTTACAGCGTTCAGGTCTGGGAGAGAATGTAGAGTATACATTTACAGAAAAGCCATCTGCGGTAGTAGCATCCGGGGAACAAATGGCGGATCTTTTCTTTGATCTGGGGCTGGAGGATCAGATGGCAGGCTATACAAAAGGAAACTGCTGGAGCACAAAATCAGAATTTCCGGCAAGCGAGAAAGTTCCTCAGCTTCTGGAACCGGGACAGGCTCTTTCTAATATGTCAAAAGAAAAACTTCTGGAAACTGGTTGTGATTTTCTGATTGGCTGGGATTCTGTATTTGCAGATAAAAGCTTTAATAAAGACTTCTGCGAGGAAAATGGTATTGCAATGTATTTCCCGTATGTATGTTCAGATCAGGCCACCTTTGAAGATCTTTATAAAGATTACGAAACTCTTGGAAAGATTTTTCAGGCAGAGGATGTGGCAGCAGAAAAAGTACAGGCTATGAAGGACAAGATTCAGTCAGTGAAGGAAACCATTGGCGAGGATGCTTATAAAGATCCGGTAGAAGTGTTTGTTTATGATTCCGGTGAGGATGCACCTTTTACTGCATGCCAGGGAATGCCGGGAGATATCCTGAAGCTTGCAGGCGGTATTTCCATTTTTGATGATATTGAAAAAGGCTGGGCAACTCCTTCCTGGGAAGAAGTGATTGAACGTGATCCGGAAGCTATTGTAATTCTGGATTATACAGGTAAGGATGATATTGCTGCCAAAAAAGAATTTCTGGAAACCAGCGAGTATACAAAAGATCTCACAGCAGTAAAAGAAGGCAGAATTTATTCCGCAAGCTGCAGTGACATGCAGGGGTCAGCAGGAAGCGCGGCTACAGTGGAGCAGATTGCACAGCAGCTTTATCCGGATATGTTTAAATAAGAGGATGTTATGAAAAAGAGATCAACAGCAGGCGGGAGGAGGCATTTTGCCGTCCTTCTGCTTTTTATATTAGGGATGATCGCTGTTTTTACCTGTATTTCTGTGACTATGGGGGCAGTAGAAATATCACCGGTAAATATTGTGAAGATCATTATTAATAAAAGTTTTGGGCGTGAAATTTTTGATGCAGCATGGGAGACAAAAACAGAAAATATTATCTGGAATATCCGTTTCCCGAGAGTTCTGCTGGCATTTATTGTAGGAGCCGGACTGTCGCTGTGCGGAGTTCTGATGCAGGCTCTCACAAAAAATTCCCTGGCTGATCCTTATGTGCTTGGAATTTCTTCTGGAGCATCGGCAGGAGCGGTCTGCGCTATGGTACTTGGAATGTTCAGCATTTTTGGAGGCTATTCTGTGATTGTGGGAGCGACAGCCGGAGCAGCGCTTTCGATTATTATGTCCATGAAGATCGCTTCTGTTCGGGGACGTATCACATCCACCCAGCTGGTATTGGCAGGAATAGCCACTTCGGCTCTGTTTTCAGCCATAACAAATTTAATAGTGTATGGCGGGGGCGCGTCAGATAAGACAAAGACAGCGCTTTACTGGATGGTAGGGTCTCTGAGCGGAGCTACCTGGTCCCGGCTGCATTATGTGGCAGTGGTATTTATTATTGCAGTGGCAGTGATTTTTCTGTTTGCAAAAGAGCTGGATGTACTTCTTTTGGGAGATGATGCGGCAGAAAATCTGGGAGTGGATACCCGGAAGTTAAAATGGGTTATTATTGCTGCTTCTACAGTACTTACAGGAGTGGTGGTATCGGTCAGCGGAGTAATCGGATTTATCGGTCTTGTTGTGCCTCATATGATGAGGGGAGTTGCCGGTTCAGCACATAGAAGACTGATTCCGCTGGCACTTCTGGGAGGCGGACTGTTTGCTGTGATCGCAGATCTTCTTTCCAGAGTGCTGATTGCTCCGGAAGAATTGCCGGTGGGAGTGATATCGGCTTTTTTTGGAGCGCCTTTTTTCCTGTATCTGATCCGGAAAGGGAGCAGAGAAAAGATGTGAGGGAGGTTATGAGACAGTGAGTTTAGAGGTAAAAACTTTGGATTATGAGATCCGGGGAAAAGAAATTTTAAAGGATATTTCTCTTGAAATTCATACGAAAGAATTCGTAGGGCTGGTAGGACCAAATGGCTGTGGCAAATCCACTCTTCTGAAAAATATTTACCGAACTCTTCGTCCAAAGTATAATACAGTATTTATTGACGGAAATGATATTTTAAAACTGTCTTCCAGAAAAATGGCCCGGGAGCTTGCAGTAATGGCTCAGGAAAATAATATGGAATTTGATTTTAAGGTTCAGGATATGGTAATGTTCGGACGTTATTCTCATAAAAAATTTCTTCAGGGAGATACGTCCCGGGACAGGGAATTATGTGCGGAATATCTTGCGGAAGTGGGACTGGAGGGATATGAAAACAGATCTTATCTCAGTCTGTCAGGAGGCGAAAAACAGAGAGTGCTTTTGGCCAGAGTGCTGATTCAGGAAAGTCGGTACATTATTCTGGATGAGCCGACCAATCACCTGGATATCAGTTATCAGTATCAGATTATGGATATTTTGAAAAAACAGGAGGCAACAGTATTTTCTTCTGTTCATGATCTGAATCTGGCAGCTCTTTACTGTGACAGGATTCTTTTTATGTATCAGGGGAAGATCGTGGACGACGGAACTCCGGAAGAGGTTCTCACTTCAGAGAACCTCTGGAAATATTTTCAGATCAGGGCTCAGATTTCCCGGAATCCGGCAACTGGAAAGCTTCAGATTTATTATCTTCCAGATTGGATATAAAGAACATTTTTATCAGTGTCTTTTCCGGAACTGAGAAACCAGAAACAGGACTACGCCCACCACCAGGATAACAGGCAGCAGAAAGCTGAGTACCATAAACAGAAGCGCAAGAACAGCTGCCGCCGCCACGATCACGATCAGCTTTCCGTACCAGGTGGAAAGATCCAGATGGTAGTGCCGGTGTTTGGGCTGGCCGTATTCACTGTCCGACTGATTTCCATAACCTGTGTTTTCGGTATGGTAAATATCCTGTCCTGAATAATCCGAGGTATTGGTTCCGGAAAAAACAGAAGGCTCTGCATCGGTATCAATCAGGGTTTTGGCAATCAGTCTGGGATCGCCCAGTGAATCCAGAACCTGTTTTTCCTTCTGTCCTCTTTTTATGGCATCCTGTATATAATCATGGTAATATTGTGTATGCGCAGAGGCTTTTGCCTCCGGCATCTGGTCTGAAAGCTGCTCGTATAAAATATTAAGAAATTCTTTTTTTGTCATGTTTATCTCCCGAAATCGTTATGAACGTTATTTTATTTTTGTGCAGACTTCCTCTGTATATCAGAAGAAAGTTTTATTCTATAAGCAAACATATTTTTTAAAGCTGAATAAGGATTTTGAAAATCTGTGTTTATTATGGGGAACATGGAAGGATTCTTCCTTTATGCCTGTCTGACACAGAGCTTTCTGCTTAATATCTGATAAATGTGTATGCATAGAATTACTGATATTTTATCATACAGAAAGAAATCATAATAGTTTTTGAAATATTAAATTTCCATAAAACAATTCAGAAGGTCCGGTAAATTTCATGGAAACAGAAGGATGATTTTTTAGGGCTGTTCCGTAAAAACAGCTTGTATACATTCTTTCCAGGTTATAAAATAAAAAACAGATGGTCTGATCATGTTTTTATGAAAAGGAAAACCAGTAGAAAAAGGCAGGAGGCAGGAAACATGTTACGAACTTTTCTTGTGGAAGATGAAATTGTTGTCAGGGAGACCATAAAAAAGATGATTCCCTGGGAGCAGTATGGATATGAGCTGGTTGGCGAGGCTCCGGACGGGGAAGTGGCTCTTCCAATGATAAAAAATCTGAAGCCGGATCTTCTGATCACGGATATTAAAATGCCGTTTATGGACGGGCTGACCCTGTGCCGTATGGTGAGAAAGGATTTTCCTGAGATGAAAATAGTGATTCTCAGCGGATATGACGATTTTAATTATGCAAAGCAGGCGATAGCCATAGGGGTAGAAGATTATCTTTTAAAGCCCATTACAAAAAATGCATTTCTGGAGCGTCTGACAGAAATACGGGAACGCTGGGAGAGAGAAAAAGGACAGCGGGACTATTATGAAAAGTTCCGCAGGGAAATTCAGGAATACGAAAGAAATGCAAGCAGAGATTTTTTTGAAGCTCTTGTCAGCGGAAAAATGGATGTGGGAGAAATCTACAGACAGGCAGAGCGGCTAGGGCTTGATATTGTTGCAGAAGTCTACAATATCATTCTTTTTACAATGGACACCGGAACGGAAAGCTATGATATTTCTGAAGCGTACTCTGAGTGTGAAGCTCAGAGAAGAGAAAAAATGGAAGCTTTTTTTGTGGACAATGCAAATGCCATGCTCTTCCGTAACAATGCGTTCAGCTATGGGGTGCTTGTAAAGGAACGGAGAAACACACCTTTAGAAAATACAGAAAAATGTGTGGAGTTCTTTAAAGGGATTATGGAAGGCGAAAGGGAGCAGGACTGGTTTCTGGCAGTGGGACAGCCGGTAGAAAGACTGAGCAGTATCAAATCCAGTTATTATACAGCTTCCAAAACCTTTGCAAGGCGTTATCTTTATGACGGCTCTGTTCTCTATTATAAGGATCTGAAACAGGAAGATACCAAAAGGGATAACAGCCCTTTTCTGAAAAAAATTGACATCAATGCCCTGAATCCGGCCACTCTGGAACGATTTCTGGGAAGCGGGCTTCTGGATGAGACAGAGGACTTTGTAAGAGATTATTTTCAGGCTATCGGCCATGAGGCAATGGAATCTCTGGTGTTCCGCAATTATGTGATATTGAATGTAAGGTTTTCTGTTCTGGGATTTTTGCAGAAATTAGGCTGCGAACCGGGCAGACTGGAAGGACAGGATACAGAGCAGGAGCTGATGGAAAGGGCTCAATCCATGGAAACTGCCAAAAAATACGCTCAGGATATTATCCGGAAGGCAATTATGCTTCGGGATGAGAACTCGGGAAACAGAAACCGGAGTATCCTGAAATCAGCCATTGAATATATTGATACTCATTATATGAATGAAAGTCTTTCTCTGAATACTGCCGCTCAGGTGGCAAACATCAGTGCCAATCATTTCAGTGCCCTGTTCAGTCAGAATATGGGACAGACATTTATAGAATATCTGACAGCTCTCAGAATGGAGCATGCAAGGGAGCTGCTCCGGTGTACCGGAAAACGTTCCAGTGAGATCGCAGCAGAGGTTGGATATAAAGACGCCCATTATTTCAGCTATCTATTTAAGAAGACACAGGGAATGACGCCAAGTGAATACCGTAAAACCAGGGAGGACAGAGGATGAAGAAGATCCGGCTGGAAACAAAAATAAAAAGAATCCTTCTCGGTACGCTGGTGCCCATGGTGGTATTAATGCTTCTGCTTCTGGCTATTGTTTCCAGGTATATTTCACAGTATGACAGACTTCTTGAGAATCTTGCTATCAGCAGTGAATTTAATCTTCATTTTAAGGATGATGTTGATCTTGGCATGTACTCTATTGCTGTAGGAACAGAGGAAAACAGCTATTTGCCTGAAGTGATGAAAAGTGTCAGGGATGCGGAAAAAATCTTGAACAAGCTGAAAGAAAATACATCCAGCAGTGAGAGCCGTAAAAATCTGAAGCATCTGGAAAGTTATCTGAAAAACCTTGAAAAAAGAATGGTGGAATTGACAGAGATCACTGAGTATGACCAGAAAATGGCTTCCATGGACAACAATATCCGGATTCTGACCCGTCTTATTGTAGAGGAAATGCAGAATTTTATTTATAACGAATCCATGTATCTGGTTCATATGGAGTCTCTTATGACACAAAGAGTCTATATGCTGGTGGGCGGCGTTGTGGTTCTGTTTGTGGTTACAGTAGGTATTATGCTGCGCCGTTCTTTTCGGTTTTCAAGAAGCATTACAAGACCTGTGACAGAAATCCTTGGAAATGTCAGGGAAGTAGGACGGGGAAATTTTGAGATTTCTGAAGTCGATACTGACAGTATGGAAATTGAGGAGCTGGATGCAGGAATCCGAAGGATGGCAGAGAAGATCGAGCAACTGCTGCAGAGTGTAAAAAAGGAAGAAGAAATGCAGCATCTGACACAGCTTCAGCTTCTTCAGGCTCAGGTGAACCCTCACTTTCTCTATAATACGCTGGACACCATTATCTGGCTGATCGAAGGGGGACAGAATGACGATGCTGTGGAAATGATCTCCAATCTGTCTGTATTTTTCAGGACCTCACTTTCAAAGGGAAACGATGTGATCACCCTTTCCGAGGAAAAAAGACATACAGTCAGTTATCTGGAGATCCAGCAGTCCAGATACCGGGATATTCTGGAATTTGAGATTCATATTCCGGAAGAATTTAATGAAGTTATGGTTCCAAAGCTGACGCTTCAGCCTTTGGCTGAAAACGCTCTGTATCATGGAATAAAAAACAAAAGAGGCGGGGGAAAAATACTGATCGAGGGAGAGAAAAGAGGGGACGATCTGATCCTGAGGGTAACGGATAATGGGCAGGGTATGAAAAAAGAGCGTCTTCTGGAAATTCAGCATGCGATCCGCACGGGAGAACGGGCCGGATTTGGACTTTCGGCAGTGGCAGAGCGGCTGAGACTTTATTATGGGGCCGGATATGGAATGGAGATTCATTCAGAGGAAGGCAGAGGTACTGTAATTGAAATTCGTATTGGTAAAAAAATTAACCTCTCATCATAAATAAATCAACTTTAATCGTAAAAAAATCAATTTGTTAAATTGAAAACAAAAAATTGATAAAAGACCATACATTTTTCCGAAAATATTCTATGGAGTTTTTGGTGGTTTTCGCTATAATAAAGACATCTTAAAAAACACCGAACCAAAAAGTAAAGGGAGGAAACGGAACATGAAGAAAAAAATTATGGCAGCAGTTATGACAGCAGCAATGGTAGCAGGACTTGCAGGCGCAACAAGCGTATATGCGGCAGAGGATACTATTACAGTTGGATTTTCACAGGTTGGCGCAGAATCTGACTGGCGTACAGCAAATACTGAGTCCATGAAATCCACATTCTCTGAGGAGAACGGATATGAGCTGATCTTTGACGATGCACAGCAGAAACAGGAGAACCAGCTGACTGCAATCCGTAACTTCATCCAGCAGGAGGTTGATTATATTCTTCTTGCTCCGGTAACTGAAACCGGATGGGATACAGTTCTTCAGGAAGCAAAGGATGCCGGAATCCCGGTTATCATTGTTGACCGTATGGTTGATGTTTCTGATGACAGCCTTTATACTACATGGATCGGAACAGACGCTCTTCTGGAGGGTCGTAAAGCAGCAGAATGGCTGAACGCATACGCAACAGCAAAAGAGATCAAACCAGAGGATCTTCATATTGTAGATATTCAGGGAACAATCGGTTCCACAGCTCAGATCGGACGTACACAGGGTCTTGAGGAAGGCGTAGAGAAATATGGCTGGGATCTTCTCGAGCAGCAGTCCGGTGAGTTTACTCAGGCAAAAGGACAGGAAGTTATGGAGTCCATGCTGAAGAAATATGACAATATCAATGTTGTATACTGTGAGAACGACAACGAAGCATTCGGCGCAATCGACGCTATTGAGGCTGCCGGCAAAACAGTAGGAACTGACATTGCAAACGGTGAAATCCTGGTTATCTCCTTTGATACAACAAACGCTGGTCTTACAGACACTCTGAACGGAAAAATTGCCTGTGATGTAGAGTGCAACCCACTTCACGGACCACGTGCAGAAGAACTGATCAAAGCTCTTGAAGCTGGTGAAGAAGTTGAGAAACTGAACTATGTAGACGAGGAAATCTTTGCAGCTGACGATACTGTTGCTTCTGTAACAGCAGTAAACAGCCTTGAAGAAGAAGGCGAATATGCAGTTACACCGATCACACAGGAAATCATTGACGGACGTGCATATTAATTACAGAACAGACTGACAACAAAAGTGGAAGCAGATAGGAAAGTCTGAGAAACAGGAAGTGAATCCGGAGCGTGGTACATAATTCGGAGAACCCGGATCAGTGGACCACGCTCCTTTTGCGCTCAAAATCAGAGAAGAAAATCTGTTTTTGGCATATTTTATATGATTTTACAGATAATTATAAAAATTTAGGGAAAGCAGGTGGAAAGAATATGGAACAGAATGTTGTGCTGGAAATGCGTGATATCAGTAAAAATTTCACCGGTGTCCGTGCTCTTTCCCATGTGGATTTCACTTTGCGTAAAGGCGAGATCCATGCGTTAATGGGAGAAAACGGTGCAGGAAAATCTACGTTGATCAAGGTTCTGACAGGCGTTCATGAATTTGAAAGCGGAAGCATCCGCATGGCTGACAAAGAAAAAAATATCATCAATCATTCCCCGCAGGAGGCGCAGGAAAACGGAATCAGTACCGTATATCAGGAGGTCAATCTGTGCCCGAACCTGACTGTGGCTGAGAATCTTTTTATTGGGCGTGAACCCCGTAAAATGGGAATGATCAACTGGAAAGAAATGAATAACCGTTCTGAAAAGCTTCTGGAAAGTCTTGACATTCACGTACCGCCTACCCAGATGCTGGATGAGTGTTCAGTGGCTATTCAGCAGATGATCGCCATTGCCCGTGCAGTGGATATGAAATGTCAGGTACTGATCCTGGATGAGCCGACCTCTTCGCTGGATGATGACGAGGTTGAAAAGCTGTTTGTCCTTATGAGAAGACTTCGGGATGAGGGAGTTGGAATTATCTTTGTTACTCATTTCCTGGAACAGGTTTATGCAGTTTGCGACAGGATCACAGTTCTTCGTAACGGCGAGCTGGTAGGGGAGTATGAGACAAAGGATCTGCCGAGAGTCATGCTGGTAGCCAAGATGATGGGCAAGGATTTTGACGACCTTGCTGATATTAAGAGTGCTCATGAAGGAAAGAAAGCAGAGGGTTCCGTTCCGGTAATTGAAGCAGAGGGACTTGGACATAAGGGAACTATCAAACCATTTAATATTAAGATCAATAAAGGCGAGGTAATCGGCCTTACCGGCCTTCTGGGCTCCGGCCGTTCCGAGCTTGTCCGCGCCATCTACGGTGCAGATAAGGCAGACTGCGGAAAGCTGAAGGTCAATGGAAAAGAAGTAAAGATCAACAGCCCTCTGGAGGCTATGAAGCTTGGTATGGCATATCTTCCTGAAGACCGTAAAGCAGAAGGCATTATCGCAGACCTTTCTGTAAGAGAAAATATTATTATTGCCCTTCAGGCGAAAAAAGGTATGTTCCATCCATTAAGCAGAAAGGAAATGGAAGAAGCTGCAGACAAATACATTGATATGCTTCAGATCAAGACTGCAAGCCGTGAGACACCGATTAAGAGTCTTTCCGGCGGTAATCAGCAGAAGGTGATCCTTGGCAGATGGCTTCTGACGAATCCGGAATATCTGATTCTGGATGAGCCTACAAGAGGTATTGACATTGGTACAAAGACAGAGATCCAGAAAATTGTCCTTGACCTTGCAGATCAGGGAATGGCAGTGACCTTTATTTCCTCAGAGGTAGAGGAAATGCTCCGTACCTGCTCCCGTATGGCAGTGCTCCGTGACGGAGAAAAGGTGGGCGAGCTGGAAGAGCATGAACTTTCTCAGAGCAGTATTATGAAAGCCATTGCAGGAGGTGACGATAAAGATGAATAAAAGCAAATTAAAACAGATCACAGGCGCAAGGCTTTTTCTCCCCATCGTATGCCTGATCGCCGTGCTTCTGCTCAATGTGATAAAAACACCGGACTTTTTTAATGTATCTATCAGGAACGGTGTCCTTTACGGATACATTATTGATGTTATCAACCGTGCTTCCGAGCTGGTTATCCTGGCAGTGGGCATGACTCTTGTAACAGCTGCTTCCGGCGGACAGGATATCAGTGTAGGTGCGGTAATGGCAGTGGCGGCAGCTGTTTGCTGTCAGGTACTTTCCGGCGGACAGGTTTCAGTTACTGAGTATCAGAACTCCATTATCCTTGCAGTTGTGGCAGCTCTTCTGGCATCAGCTCTCTGCGGCGCGTTCAATGGATTCCTGGTAGCCAGGCTGCGTATCCAGCCCATGGTTGCAACGCTGATCCTGTATACTGCAGGACGTGGTATTGCACAGCTTATCACAGCAGGTCAGATTACCTACATCCGTGTGGATTCCTTTAAAATGGCAGGCGGATATATCGGAAAATGTCCGATTCCAACCCCGATTTTCTTTGCAGTGATCACAGTTGTGATCGTTGCCCTGATCCTGAAAAAAACAGCCCTTGGTCTTTATATAGAAAGTGTTGGTATTAACGGAAAAGCCGCCCGTCTGGTAGGCCTGAATTCCACTATGATCAAGTTTCTGACCTATGTGATCTGCGGTGTTCTTGCAGGTATTGCCGGAATCGTTGCCTCCAGCCGTATCTATTCTGCAGATGCAAACAATATCGGTCTGAATCTTGAGATGGATGCGATCCTTGCAGTTGCTCTTGGCGGAAACTTCCTTGGCGGCGGTAAATTCAGCTTGGTAGGTTCTGTAATCGGCGCCTATACCATTCAGGCTCTTACAACAACTCTTTACGCAATGAATGTAAAGGCGGATCAGCTTCCGGTATACAAGGCTATTGTAGTTATTATCATCGTAACTCTTCAGAGTGAGGTATTTAAGAAATTCATCGCCGGACTGAAAAGCAGAAAAGCATCCGGCGCAGTAGCAGAAGGAGGGCAGAAATAATGAAACAGAAAAAGAAAATGACAAGCTCAGGATTCCTTTTGCTGATCACAATTGTTCTGTTCTTCGTAATGTACGCTGCAGGCATGGTGATTTTTGCAGACAAAGGTTTTGCGAAACCTCAGATGTTTTTGAACCTGTTTGTATCCAATGCAGGACTCCTTGTTATTTCCTGCGGACTTACCATTGTTATGATAACAGGAGGAATTGATATTTCCGTAGGCTCTGTAACGGCCCTTGTGTGTATGGTAATGGCAGACCTTATGGAAAACAAAGGTGCAAGCGCTTATGTTGCAGTTGCAGTTGCTCTTGGCATCGGACTTCTGTTCGGTATTGTACAGGGCTTTCTTGTAACCTATATGGGTATCCAGCCCTTTATCGTAACACTGGCAGGAATGTTCTTCGGACGAGGCCTTACTGCTATCATCAGCACAGATATGATCGCTATTAAAAACAAGGTATTTCTCAGCTGGGCAAACTACCGTTTTTATATGCCTTTTGGTTCCACCAACAAAAAAGGTAAATTTATTCCGGCATACATACCGCCTACCGTTATTATTGCGCTGATCGTAGTGGTTCTCTGTGCAATCCTTTTGAAATACCGTAAATTCGGACGTAAGCTTTACGCTATCGGCGGAAATAAACAGAGCGCCCTGATGATGGGACTTGATGTGAAAAAAACAATGTTCAAGGCATATGTTCTTGACGGATTTCTGGCAGGTCTGGGCGGTTTCTTATTCTGCCTGAACAGCTGCGCAGGCTTTGTAGAGCAGGCAAAAGGACTGGAAATGGATGCGATCTCTTCGGCAGTTATCGGCGGAACACTGCTTTCCGGAGGTGTGGGAACTCCAATCGGAACCATGTTCGGTGTTTTGATCAAGGGAACTATTTCAAGTCTTATTACAGCGCAGGGAACACTTTCCAGCTGGTGGGTAAGAATCGTACTTTCCGCGCTTCTGTGCTTCTTTATTGTGATCCAGTCTGTACTGGCTTCTGCAAAAAAGAAAAAATAGAAAAAGAAAGATGATCGGACCGTAATAACCGGCGCGGGAAAAAGAAATGGGCTGCTTTTAAGCAGCCCTGATATCGAGGAGGAAATGTGAAATGAAGACAGGGAGAAATTATAAATTCTGGTTTTGTACAGGATCTCAGGATCTGTATGGGGATGAGTGTCTTAGAAAGGTTGCAGAACATTCCAGGATCATTGTGGAAGAGCTGAATAAATCCGGCATACTTCCTTTTGAACTGGTGTGGAAACCCACTCTGATCACCAATGAGCTGATCCGCAAAACCTTTAATGAAGCCAATGCAGATGAAGACTGTGCAGGTGTGATTACCTGGATGCACACATTTTCTCCTGCAAAATCCTGGATTTTGGGACTGAAGGAATACAGAAAGCCTCTTTGCCATCTGCATACCCAGTTTAATCAGGAGATTCCCTACGATACCATTGATATGGACTTTATGAATGAAAACCAGTCTGCTCACGGAGGCAGAGAGTATGGTCATATTGTGTCGCGTATGGGAATTGAGAGAAAGGTGATCGTAGGACACTGGGCAGACAGAAAAGTTCAGGAACGGCTGGCATCCTGGATGCGTACAGCAGTGGGAATCATGGAAAGCAGCCATATCCGTGTGTGCCGTGTGGCTGACAATATGAGAAACGTGGCAGTTACGGAAGGGGACAAAGTAGAGGCGCAGATCAAATTCGGCTGGGAAGTTGACGCTTATCCGGTCAATGAGGTTGCAGAATATGTAAAAGATGTAAGCAAAGCAGATATTGATGTTTTAGTGGAAGAATATTATAATAAATATGACATTCTTCTTGAGGGAAGAGACCCGGAAGAATTCAGACGTCATGTGGCAGTTCAGGCAGGTATTGAGATCGGTTTCGAACGCTTCCTGGAAGAAAATAATTATCAGGCAATAGTGACACATTTCGGTGATCTGGGAGCTTTGCAGCAGCTTCCGGGACTGGCAATGCAGCGCCTGATGGAAAAAGGCTACGGATTTGGAGCGGAAGGCGACTGGAAAACAGCCGCGATGGTCCGTCTTATGAAGATCATGACAGCAGGGATCAGGGATGCAAAGGGAACCTCCTTTATGGAAGATTATACATACAATCTGGTGCCCGGCAGAGAAGGAATTCTGCAGTCTCATATGCTGGAAGTTTGTCCGAGCATTTCCGATGGAAAAGTCGGCATTAAGGTTTGCCCGCTTTCCATGGGGGACAGAGAGGATCCGGCAAGACTTGTGTTTACTTCCAAAACAGGTCCGGCCATTGCCACCTCTCTTGTAGATTTGGGAGACCGTTTCCGACTGATCATCAATGATGTAGAGTGTAAAAAAGCAGAGAAACCAATGCCGAAGCTTCCGGTAGGAAGTGCGTTCTGGACTCCGATGCCGGATCTGGCAACAGGAGCAGAGGCATGGATCCTTGCGGGAGGCGCACATCATACTGCATTTTCCTATGACCTGACAGCGGAACAGATGGGTGACTGGGCGGCTGCAATGGGAATTGAGGCTGTATACATTGACAAAGACACAACCATCCGTAATTTTAAGAATGAACTGAGATGGAACGAGGTTGCATTCCGTAAATAACCGGATGGAGGACTAAGGAAAATTCGGGAGGATTTACAATGGGTGTAAACGAAGCAAAGAATTCAATAAAGAATAATAAAACAGCTCTGGGTATTGAGTTTGGTTCTACAAGGATCAAGGCGGTCCTGGTAGATGAAAATAACATGCCTATTGCATCAGGAAGCTATGACTGGGAGAACCGTCTGGAAAACGGAATCTGGACCTATCATCTGGAGGATATTCATGCAGGACTTCAGGGCAGCTACCGGGCTCTTGCCGAGAATGTAAAAGAACAGTATGGCGAAGAGCTTACCAGCGTGGGCGCGCTTGGTGTCAGCGCCATGATGCACGGATACATGCCGTTTAATAAAGACGGCGAGCTTCTGGTTCCTTTCCGTACCTGGAGAAACAATATCACAGGACAGGCTTCTGAGGAACTGATGGAGCTGTTTCAGTATAATGTTCCTCAGAGATGGAGTATTGCGCATCTTTATCAGGCAATCCTGAATAAGGAAGAGCATGTGAAAGATATTGATTATATGACAACTCTGGAGGCATATATCCACTGGAAGCTGACAGGGAAAAGGATCCAGGGAATCGGAGACGCTGCCGGAATGTTCCCGGTTGATTCTGAAACAAAAGATTACAACGAGGAAATGGTGCAGAAGTTTGATAAGCTGGTGGAGCCATATGGCTTCCCGTGGAAGCTTCGCGATATTATGCCTCAGGTCATGGTAGCAGGACAGGACGCAGGCTGTCTTACAGAGGAAGGCGCAAGACTTCTGGATCCTTCCGGAAAGCTTCAGGCCGGAATTCCCATGTGTCCTCCTGAGGGTGATGCGGGAACAGGAATGGTTGCCACAAACAGCGTAAGACAGAGAACCGGAAATGTTTCAGCAGGAACTTCTGTTTTTGCTATGATCGTTCTGGAAAAAGCTCTTTCCAGACCTTATAAAGAAATTGATATGGTCACAACACCGGCCGGAGATCCGGTTGCCATGGCACATTCCAACAACTGTACTTCAGATCTGAATGCCTGGGTAAATGTATTTAAGGAATTTGCAGAAGCTATGGGCATGGAAGTGGACATGAACAAACTGTTTGGAACACTGTACAATAAGGCTATGGAAGGTGATGCGGACTGCGGCGGTCTTCTGTCCTACTGTTATTTCTCCGGAGAGCATATGACCGGATTTGAGGAAGGACGTCCTCTGTTTGTCCGTTCTCCGGAAAGCAGATTCACACTGGCAAACTTTATGAGAACCAATCTGTATACCTGCCTTGGCGCCATGAGAGTAGGCCTGAATATTCTGCTTGATAAGGAGCAGGTAAAGATTGACCGGCTTCTGGGACACGGAGGTCTGTTTAAAACAAAAGGCGTTGGACAGCAGATCCTTGCAGACGCTGTAAATGCCCCGGTTTCTGTTATGGAGACAGCAGGAGAGGGCGGCGCCTGGGGAATTGCTCTTCTGGCTTCCTATCTGATCAATAAAGAAGAGGGAGAGACTCTTCCGGACTTCCTGGACAGCAGGGTGTTTGCCGGAAATGAGGGAAGTACTCTGGATCCAAAGCCGGAAGGTGTGGAAGGCTTTAATATATTTATGGAAAGATATATGAAAGGTCTGAACATTGAAAAAGCAGCAGTAGAGTCTGAAATCTGGTAAAAATAACAAAATAAAAAAGTTCCCGATTTTCATTTGTACGAAAATCGGGAACTTTTTGTCTTGTTACAGAAACTGCTGATCATGGCTATGAGGTATGTTCAAAGCAGTTATAAAGTACAGTTTTAATAAGGTCTTCCGGTAAAAATAGCTACAGATCTCGGCCTCATAATGAAATTTCCTGTAATCCGTATTTCCTGCCCCTGAGGGTAAAAATATCGTCCCTGTCCATCGCCGTAAGTATTGACGCTCAGATACCAGAATCCACGTTTGTGAAGATCAGGAAGTGTGATGGAAACATCTTCCCAGTAGGAATTAACCGCAATATATACAAGATCATCTTTTCCTTTTTCACGGTCATATCCTGCAAAGCTTACAGCAAAGGTATAAGCATCTCTTGGAATGGAGATATCCTGTGCGTTTACATTATGGGTGTGGATAGAGTCCATGCCGCATACTGCATCAGGAAGTTTTTTACGTATAACAAGATGATCTTTTCTGTAGGAAATCATAAACCTGAAAAATTCAAACAGATCTTTGTTTTTTTCCAGAAGAGTCCAGTCCAGCCAGGAAATTTCGTTATCCTGACAGTAACTGTTGTTATTTCCGTACTTGGTATTTCCGAATTCGTCACCGGCAAGGAACATAGGTGTTCCGCGGCTGCACAAAAGCACTGCGCAGGCGTTTCGTATCATGCGGTATCGAAGCTTCAGAACCTCGGGATCGTTTGTCTCACCCTCTGCGCCGCAGTTCCAGCTTCGGTTGTCGTTTGCCCCGTCTGTGTTGTCCCAGCCGTTATTTTGATTGTGCTTTTCGTTATAAGAATAAAGATCATACAGAGTAAAGCCGTCGTGGCAGGTCAGAAAGTTGACACTGGAATTATAGCCTGCGTAATTGCCCCCCTGTGAATCCTTGTACATACCGTAAAGATCGCCGGAGCCGGAAATACTCCAGGCAGCATCCCAGGAACTCCAGCAGTCTCCCTTCAGAAAGCTTCTGAGAGAATCTCTGTATCTTCCGTTCCACTCTGCCCAGCGTCCGCTTGCGGGAAAGCTCCCCACCTGATACATTCCGCCTGCATCCCAGGCTTCTGCGATCAGCTTGACATTGCGCAGAAGAGGATCTGAGGCAAGGGTACGGAGAAGAGGAGGATTGTTCATAGGGGAACCGTCCTCATTTCTTCCAAGGATGCTGGCCAGATCAAACCGGAACCCGTCTACACGGTAGTTGACTGTCCAGTACCGGAGACATTCCAGGATCATCTGCTGTACTACCGGATGATTGCAGTTCAGAGTATTTCCGCAGCCGCTGAAATTATAGTAATTGCCGTCCGGCGTCAGCATGTAATAAATATTATTATCGAATCCTTTGAAACAGAAGGTTCTTCCCAGTTCATTGCCCTCTGCAGTATGATTGAACACCACGTCCAGGATTACTTCAATTCCGTTGTCGTGAAGGGCTTTGATCAGAGTTTTCAGTTCCGTTCCTTCCCGGTTGTATTCATTGACAGAGGTAAAGCTTGTATTGGGGGCAAAAAAGCTGACAGTATTATAGCCCCAGTATTCCAGAAGACGCTCCCCGTTGATTTCTCTGGCATTCATGGTTTCGTCAAACTCAAAAATAGGCATCAGCTCTACGGCATTGATTCCCAGCTCTCTGAGATAGGGAATCTTTTCCATCAGACCTGCAAAGGTGCCTCTGTTCTGGACTCCTGAGGACTCATGTACGGTAAAACCTCTTACATGAAGCTCGTAAATAATAAGGTCGCAGAGTTCTTTTTTGGACTGAGGCATATCGCCCCAGTTAAAGGAATCTTTTACAACACGGGCGTGGTAGGTTGGATCCCAGTGAGTACCCCAGGTCCTCTGGCCGGAAACTGCCTTTGCATATGGATCCAGAAGAATATTTTTTTTGTCAAAAAGCAGTCCCTTTTCAGGATCCCAGGGGCCGTCTACGCGGTAGGCGTATTCAAAGTCCCGGATATCCAGACCGTAGACGATCATGGAATATACGTCGCCGATTTTATAAGCCTCCGGAAAGGGAAGAACAGCAAAAGGTTCTTCCTCTTCACGGTGGAAAAGAAGAAGCTCACAGGCTGTTCCGCCACAGGTGTGTATGGTAAAGTTCACGCCGTTCTGAAGAGGAGTAGCTCCGTTCAGATCAAACATTCCCGGACTGACCGGAAATCCGGAGATTTCTCCGGTTGGATAAACCTCCAGCGGCGTTTCGGATACAAATTTCTGATGATAGGATTTCATAATAGAAATAGCCTCCTGTTTTTACTATTCCATAAAAAGTTTTTCACATTTTGAAAGTATGTCCTGATTTCTTTTTTCGTAATCTACATGCATGGTATGGATCTTTCCTTCAACAAACATTTCCATTCCCTGAACAAGACCGTCCTCGCTGTTGGGAAGAAGCGTTCCTCCGTACTGCCGGATAAAAGCTCTTGCCCCGTTTATATCACAGGCAGCTGCGGGAACACCGAGAATATCGGCTTCAGGAACTACCAGTACCTGGCCTTCATAGTAAGAAGACAGCAGGAAAAAGTCGCAGGCTTTTACGACAGGGAAGGGATTGCTCATATATTTGATCAGGATAATGTGACTGCTGGATTTCACAGATGCTGCCAGTTCACAGGTACTTGTGTACAGGTTTCCCATTCCTCCAATGATGATCAGCCAGGTATCAGGATGATTTACCCAGAAACGGTCAAATGCCCGGATCAGTCTCTCATGACCTTTTTCCGGGGAAAAACGGCCTACATTGATAAACTTGCGATCACTGCTGTTCAGGATTTCCTGAAGTTTTTCAATGGAAACAGTGGACTCTGTATTTTTATCAAAGATAAGTGGTTTTTCAGATTTAGAACGAATGAGATCAAGATCCATATAATTGGAAATGACCTGGATTTTTTCTGGATGCCCTCCGATTCGTTCTGCTGCGCCCCTTATATCCTCTCCTACAGGTATTACGTGATCATAGGTTGAATAGGCTTTTTGGAGAAGAGGACGACTGACATTATGTTTTTTTGTAATTTCCATTTCCATATCATTATGGGCCCAGATGCTTTTTTTACACGGGGCATAACTAAAAAGTGCAATCATATAGTTTCCGTATCCGTCATAATGAACGGCATGGTCAAAAGAGATACATCCAAAGTGTTTTTTCCATTCCCTTTTATATGCGTGATCAAGGCGTTTGCCAATGCCAAAAGCTGTAATCCCCCAGTTCATATAAAGAATCTGAGCAGCAGCAGTCAGTATATCAAGATTCATCTCAGTGGCAAGTGGATAGAAATGGTATCCCTCTGGGATATTATTAAGTTTTTCCGGATGATCCTTTATAGAATGGGTTCGGAAAACAATATAGTATTCACAGGAGGATGGATCCAAATGATGTATAAGGCTATAAAAGGCAGTGGTAATCCCATTAGGGAGAAGGCTGCCTGTATAAATAAGGACTTTTTTCTTTTTTGTGCCGGGCATAGATGTACTTTTACATATTTTTTCTCCCAGAAGAACATGATGACAGATATTTCTGGTTGCATTTGTCTGTTCGAAAGTGCAGTATTTCTGGAGAAAAGCATCATCCGGATGTCCGGAATCAGTATTCAGCTCTTTTACCAGCTCCTCAGGAGTACGTACCAGTGGGAAGGGGTAATCAGAGATATCTTCATACATTCCTCTGCTTCCCTGATAGTATTCAAGATCATAAGCAAAAAGCAGGATCCTGCGACCGGTAACAGCAAAATCATACATGACACTGGAGTAGTCAGTAATCAGCACATCACAGGCATTGAGAACTTCATAAGTGTCATATCCTTCCGGAAAGAGACGGATATGACGGTAGGAATCTAATGTTAACTGGCTCTGTACAAATGGATGCAGCTTTACCAGCATGATCTGATTTTCATGAAGCAGTATATCAACGCGGTTCAGATAGTCTTTTATCTGATTTACATAATCCTCTTCCTGCACAGAAGAGGAGGTTCCACGGAAAGTAGGCATATAGATACTCAGCTGTGTACCGGCATATCCGAGAAGCTCTTTCAGTTTTGTACCCTGCTCAGGATGAAAGAATATGCAGTTGCGGGGATAGCCTTCATGAAGAACGGTCCCCTGATAGAGCTCTTTCAGATTATATGCTCCGGACATTTTTTCTTCCATATAAAGATTAGGGAATACAAGATAATCAGATTGAAGAAGATTCCGCATTACGTTTCCGGTATCATACCGTTCTTCCGGATTATCCTGCCCCATTCGCTTCAGCGGTGTTCCGTGCCATACATTCAGATAGGTCTGCCCGTCTTTTTTTATGTAGCGGCCGGGGAAAGTAGTATCATTGATCAGCCATCCGGCTTTTGCCAGATGATAGTAATAGGAAGGCTCTCCGGTGTAAACAAATTTATCTACTGAGATCCCGTACCGTTCCAGCTTTTTCTGAATCTGCTCTTTTTTGTTTTTCTGAACAGCCAGGACTTTATAAAATTCTTTATATTCCGGCTGATTCAGTTCCTTTAAAATAGCAAGGATATTGCTCTCCAGCGCAAGGCCGCTTCGTGAAACAAGAAGAATTTCTTTTTTGTCAACAGGAACTTTTTCATAGAAAGTATTATAAAATGGATACCAGGCTCCACTTTTGAGTTTTTTCTTTACCTTGGATATAAATAATGGCATAAAATCACCGCCTTAAAAATATTTTACAGATCGTTTGTCAGATGCAGTTTATCAAGTACATAAAATACAAGGCTCAGTATCATGGCAACCACACAGGCAAGAACCATTCCGGTAAGTTTTACATTTCCCAGATTCAGAGCGATTCCGGAAAGGCCTACAATAAATACTACAGAAGTCAGCGCCAGATTCCGGGATTTTCCGTAATCCACCTGATTATCTACCAGCATACGAAGACCTGAGGTTCCGATCATTCCATACAGCAGGAAGGAGATTCCGCCAATAACAGGCCCCGGGATGGTGTTGATCAGGGCTGCAAGCTTGCCAAGGAAGGAACAGCAGATAGAAAGTACGGCTGCTCCGCCGATGACCTGTACGCTGTAGACTTTTGTCATTGCCATTACGCCAATGTTTTCCCCATAAGTGGTAGTAGGAACAGAGCCTACCAGACCGGAAAGGGTAGATGAGAAAAAGTCTGCAAAAAGAGAACGGTGAAGTCCTGGATCTTTCAGAAGATCTTTTTCTACAATTTTACTGGTAACGATCTGATGACCAATATGCTCTGAGGTAACCAGAAGAAGCGCTGGCAGAATTGTCAGGATCGCTTCAATATTAAAGGACGGCGCCTGGAAGTTGGGCAGAGCAAAAAAGGAAGCTTCTTTTACTGCCGTGAAATCCAGAATACCGCAGAAGCCTGCTGCTGCATATCCGGCAATGATTGCGATCAGAATCGGAATAACAGACAGGAAGCCTCGGAAAAGAATCTGGCCAAATACAGCCACTCCCAGAGTCACCAGAAATACGATCACGTTTCTGGAGTCAATTTTGTCATCCAGAAGTCCGGCAGTGCTGGCAGCGCTTCCTGCAAGCTCCAGTCCGATGAGTGCCACAACAGGTCCCATAGCGGCTGTAGGCAGAACAACGTTGATCCAGTCAGTCCCGCAGCGGCGGATGATCAGTGCAAGGATCATTCCGGCGATTCCGAGAACCACGAATCCGCCCAGTGCATATTCATAACCGAACTTGTCTGCAACCAGAAGGCCCGGGGATAAAAATGCGAAGCTGGATCCCAGATAGGCAGGCGCTTTTCCCTTTGTGATAAGAATGAACAGCAGCGTTCCCACACCGTTCATCAGAAGTACCACGGCCGGATTGATTCCGAACATAAAAGGAACCAGCACAGAAGCTCCGAACATGGCAAACATGTGCTGGATACTCAATGGTATCAACAGTTTTACAGGTACTTTTTCTTCTACTTGGATAATTTGTCTTTCCACTCTTTTCCTCTCTTTCTCGTGAGTACACGATGTAATCGGAATTATTATAGCATAGGAGACAGGGGAATACTATTCAAATTCATAACAATCAGTCATAACTTAAGAAAATCTAAAATTTTACATATCTTATGGTAAAATCCACAGGATAGTGATATACTATAGCTTACAGGAAAACAGTGCAGGCAGAGTATTGGGATGTCTGACCTGCGTAACGGCAGCATGGATGCCGATAAAGAAAGAGAGGATGGTGTGCATATGAATATGAATACAAAAATCGAAGAATTGCTGGCAGTTTTAAAGAAAAAGGAAGACGACAAACAGAAAAATACAGTCCTCTGGGTGTTGGCGATCATTGGTGCTGTGGCAGCAGTAGCAGGAATCGCGTTTGCCGTTTACCGTTTCTTCGCTCCGGATTATCTGGAGGATTTTGAAGAAGATTTCGATGATGATTTTGACGATTATTTTGAGGATGAGGAAGAATAAAAACCGACAGCTCCGGTTGATACCGGGGCTGTTTTCTTGCAGGTCCGTTGGGCAAAAAACATGCCATACCTGAGAATCACAGAAAAGGAGATATTAAGGACAGACATTATATGAAAAAAGGCGAGATATACGAAGGAATCATAGAAAAAGTGGATTTTCCCAATAAAGGTTATGTAATGGTGGAGGATCAGAAAGTACTTGTAAAAAACGGAATGCCCGGTCAGAAGATCCGCTTTGTTATTCAGAAAAAACGTTCAGGAAGAGCTCAGGGCCGTATTCTGGAGGTACTGGAAAAATCACCTCTGGAAAAAAGAGAGCCTGTATGTTCTTCATTTCCCCAGTGCGGAGGCTGCATGTACCAGACAATGCCATATGAAGAGCAGCTTCATATGAAGGAAAGACAGATTCGTGAGCTTCTGGAGGAAGTCCTGGTAAAGGAAGGACAGACAGACCTGAATGGAAAAGCAGATTTTGTGTGGGAGGGAATCCATGGAAGTCCGGAAGAGTTCTGTTACAGAAATAAAATGGAATTTTCTTTTGGAGATGAATATAAGGACGGGCCTTTGTCTCTGGGACTTCACAAAAAAGGAAGTACCTATGATGTGCTGAACACAGACGACTGCAAACTGGTCCATAAAGACATGACAGATATTCTTACCTGTGTGCGTGATTATTTTCTGGAAAAAGGGGTACCCTATTATAAAAAAATGCAGCATACAGGATATCTGCGTCATCTGCTTCTGAGAAGAGGGGTAACTACAGGAGAAATTCTGATCCATCTGGTAACTACAAGTCAGGAGGAGCATGATCTGGAACCTTTAAAGGATCTTCTTCTTGCACTGCCTCTGGAAGGAAAAATTGTAGGGATCATGCATATCATCAATGACTCTCTTTCCGATGTGGTAAAAAGTGACGAGACCAGAATCCTGTATGGTCAGGACTGGTTTTATGAAACTCTCCTGGGGCTGAGATTCCGGATCAGTACGTTTTCCTTTTTTCAGCCAAATTCCCTGGCGGCGGAGGTTCTGTATTCGATTGTCCGCACATATGTTGAAGATGCAAGAGGCATGGAGGTCTTTGATCTTTACAGCGGAACCGGAACCATTGCCCAGCTTCTGGCGCCGGTAGCAAAAGAAGTGATCGGTGTGGAGATTGTAGAAGAAGCAGTGGAAGCAGCCAGACAGAATGCTGCTCTGAACGGGCTGTCCAACTGCCGTTTTATTGCGGGAGACGTACTGAAGGTTCTTGATGACCTGAAGGTAAAGCCGGATATGATTGTTCTGGATCCGCCCAGAGAGGGGATTCATCCAAAAGCGCTTCCGAAAATCCTTTCCTATGGGGTAAAGAGGATTGTGTATGTATCCTGTAAGGCCACCAGTCTTGCCAGAGATATGGAAACCTTTCTTCATGCAGGCTATCGTCTGGAAAAAGCCTGCTGTGTAGATCAGTTCTGTCAGACAGTCTGGACGGAGGCTGTGGCGGTATTTGTCAGGGAGTGATAGGCATGGAAAACAAAATGGAGCGAAAGAAAAAATTTATTATAAACGTTGTATTTTATGCCCTGATTGCGGTACTTGTATGGGTCGGATGCAAATATCTGGTTTCACCGATGATGCCGTTTATCATTGCTTTTCTGGTAGCGGCTCTGATCCAAGTACCGGTAAGGAAGTTCAAGGTATCAAAAAAGCAGAAAAAGCTTTTGTCTATTGTTTTTTGTGCTGTCTTTTACGGGCTTTTGTTTTTGCTGGCAGCCTGGGCCAGTCTGAAGCTTCTGGACGGAGTGGAAAATCTGATACGGCAGGTTCCGCATTTTTATAATACTACAATAGTTCCGGTATTTGAGACAATTTCCAATTATCTGGAGGAGTCCATGACATCGGTACATCCTTCTGTGGCAAATACCATTGAAAACTCTTTTGAGGAAATGACAAATAATCTGGGCTCCTATGTATCCGGTCTGTCAGTAAAAGTTGTACAGATCATATCAGGAGGGATCAGCGGAGTACCGGGATTTGTTATTAAGCTTGTGATCACTGTTGTGGCAACCTTTTTCTTTGTTGGGGATTATGATGGAATTATTGCATTTTTTAAGAAGCTTCTGACACCGAAACAGGTAGCGCTGGTGGAAAAAGGACAATCCTATGTAAAAAACGTTCTGTTTATTTAGTGTCTGCTGATTAAGCAGCTATCTGTAACTTCCAACTCTTACATCTGTTCCGGTCATGCCAGAATCGGAACAGATGCAAAAGAGCACAAAGTATTCGCCTCTGAATCCTGAACAGATTCGTCACGAATACAGATAATGCGATAGATGTCAACTGCGTTTCTTCCAGTTTTGTGGTAATGCAGCTCATACCATAACAGCGTTTGCTCAGGCTGAAGGTGCGCTCCACTTCGATTCTATCGGTATTATCCTGATACTCTTGTTTTTTATCAACTTTTGCTGTGGCGCTTGGTCTGCCCAGCTTTGGACCTGATAACCGGATCCCATGCTCTTTGCAATAACTCCTGTTTTCCCTGGTCCGGTATATCTGATCTGCCAGGACACGTTCTGGATAATAACCGGTACGCTCTTTGAAGCGTTCTATTGCTTCAATCAGGCAGGTGCTCTCGTTGTATGCCTCGAAAGATATTTTTTCGAGGCGCCCATAACCTTCGCTGTCAAGACTGAGATCAAATTTTGCGCCAAATTCAACAGGTGCTTTGACCTTCCCTCTGACAATCGGCCGAAGCCATGGCTGCGAAATGCTTACAATGCGATGCTCTACAGAATGGATTCTGTTATCATACATATACTGTTGCTGTTCATACAGCCTGATGATGGTAAGATATAGGCCGATATCCTTACCTGTCATGGCGTATCCATCACTCATGAACTGTTCCAGATAGCCAAGATCTCTTTTCACGTAGCCAAGCTGTCTGCGGAGTGCGCTGCGGATTTTCTTTGCCGTGTGCTTTCTGCTCTTGGCAAATGCAAGATACTCTTTTCTGGCACGTTTGCGGTATCTTCTTGGCAACTTAAGACCATAACATTTACAAAAACAGTAAATCATGTTTTCCAGCTTTTCTCTTGCTTCGTTCAAAAGCGAGATGTCCTGCGGATAACGTATGTTTGCAGGTGCGCAGGTTGCATCAAGTGTCAGAGTCCCTTTGTTTGTATCTTCTTTTGCAGTACCATCATCACCGGATTTTCCTACGGATGGAGGAGTATGGTCATCTTTGTCATCCTCCTTGTGAGCAAGAAGATACTCATTTACTTCCATCAGCATATCTGCTGAAATGCGTTTACGGAAAAGAACCAGTGTACTTGCATCAAACGGAGCTTCTTCCCGAAAACCGGGAAGCCCGATAAAGTATTGCAGATACGGATTCTCAGCGATCTGTTCCACAAGCTCACGGTCGGAAAATTGGAACTTGGTCTGGATGATCAGGGCTCCTAATGCCATACGAAGAGGCTTGGCAACATTACCCGTATCACTTGGAAACAGCTTGGCATATTTTACTTCGAATTCATCCCATGGGATTCGGTCAGCCAGTCTGACCCAGCGGTTATCCGGATTCATGTGGAGTCCCATAGGTTGGTTGAAATCGAGGAATGAATGCTGTAACTTGTCGATCGGTTTGTACATTGTTTTAGCCCCTTTATACTTAAAATCTGTAAGAAAACTGCAAGAAAAACGATTTGTTTTTGTCAAAATCCTTGCAATCATTATACCAGAAAATGGGGCAAAAGTCAGTAAAATCAAGTGTTTTCAGTTTGCTCAGCAGACACTATTTATATCAGATCCTACAGCTTTCTGTTCCTTCTGACCTTTACAGAGCTGTGCATCGGAATGTTCCTTCTGAAAATGCCTTATCCGGCGCTTCTGGCTCTGTGTATTGCAGTGTTTGATATCCTTCCGGTTCTGGGAACCGGCGGTGTGCTTCTTCCCTGGGCGGCAATTCTTTTTATTATGAAAGAACATGGACTGGCAGTGGGGATACTGATTCTGTATCTGGTGATCCTTGTTGTGAGAAATATGGTAGAGCCAAGAATTGTAGGAAAGCAGATCGGGCTGCATCCTCTGGCAACACTGGCAGCGCTTTTCCTGGGACTGAAGCTTTTTGGTCTGGTGGGGCTGGTTGCCTTTCCGGTAGCCCTGACTGTACTTGTGAATTTCAGCAGGGAAGAACTGATGGAAAAATTATAAAAATATATACAAGAAGAAATATAAAAGAGCTGTGGCCCTGGGACACAGCTCTTTTATTTGTTTTGATTCAGGGGAAAACAGGATCAGCCTGTTTTATTCTGGTTCCGTGAAGTTGTTTTGTTCAGAAAATATGAAATATCAGAAAAACTTACCGGCCAGAAAAGAAATAAGACCGCCTGCCCCACAAAGGCACATAACAAGGATGGGATTCCACTTCCACTTTCTGAGAATGAAAAAGGCTCCAAGGAAAAGCAGTGCATTGATCCAGTCAACAGAAGAGAGAGACACAGGAAACTCTCCCCACAATGCGGTCTGGATAAGAGAAAGGCCTGCGGCAGTAATCAAAGCCACAACAGCAGGTCTCAGACATCCGAGAACTGTATCAATGGCAGTGGTTCCTTTATACTTTCTGTAAATCAGTGAAAGAAGGGAAACCAGGATAACGGCAGGAAAAATGGAGCCAAGAGTGGCTGTTACAGCTCCGGGCAGTCCGGCAATACGAAGTCCTACAAAAGTAGCAGAATTAATTGCCACAGGGCCGGGGGTCATGGAAGAAATCGTGATAAGATTGGTAAATTCCTGCATACTGAGCCAGCCGTGACCGTTTACAACTTCACTCTGGATGAGCGGAATAGCTGCATAGCCACCTCCTACACTGAAAAGTCCTATTTTCAGAAAGCTGAAAAAAAGCTGTATATAGATCATCTGGATACCTCCCTGTGAAAGCGCCGGATTATCAGAAGCCTGACAGTCCCAATGACTGCAGCAGCCAGAATAATATAGATGACGCTTACATGAAAAACAAAATTCAGAACAAAAGCCCCTGCCATAATAAAAATGGAAAGGCTGCTTTTTGTTTTAACAGTTGCCATGCCAAGGTCGCAGGCAACATCCAGAACTGTGGCGGCAACTCCGGCTTCCATGCCGTGAAGGACAGCGGATATCAGAGGGCTGGAGGCAAAGGCGGAATAAAACAAGGAGATCACTGAAAGAATGATCATAGGAGGGAGAATGGTTCCCAGAACAGCAGTAAGCATTCCTGCAAATCCGCAGATTTTCCAGCCCACTAAAATGGCGGCATTCACAGCTACTGCGCCGGGACAGGACTGAGCCAGAGCTGCGAAATCAAGCATTTCTTCCTCATCGATCCAGTGAAGATCATGGACAAATTTTCTGCGCATAAATCCCACGATCACAAATCCGCCTCCAAAGGTAAAAGCGCTGACATATAAAGTGGAAAGAAAAAGAGTTTTCAGTTTTTTAAGATTTTGATGCCTGAGAGGTGTATCCATGGAAGTCTCCTTTTTAAGGTAATCAGTTATTTGAATAAGACTATTATATAGGAAGAAACACTTTTTGAAAATACCGGTGAAATAAAACAGAAAGTAATTGACTTTTTCCTTTTTCCTGTATATAATATAAACAAACATATGAATAACTGTTCATATGATAAAACGTAAACGAAAAGGAGATAAAAAATGAAGAAAACCTATAAGATCGAAGTAGACTGTGCAAACTGCGCAAACAAAATGGAAGAGGCTGCAAAAAGAACAGCCGGAGTAAAAGATGCCACTGTGAATTTTATGATGTTAAAAATGAACGTGGAATTTGAGGACGGACAGGATCCGAAGGCTGTTATGAAAGAGGTTCTGAAAAACTGTAAAAAAGTGGAAGATGACTGTGAGATCTATCTGTAATAAGTGAAAGGATAAGGTGCGGATATGAACAAAAAACAGAAAAAAATGCTGACTCGTATCCTTATTGCAGCAATAATGGTTGCAGCGTTGTCTCTGGTACCTGTTCAGGGGTATCTAAGGGCAGTTCTGTACATGATTCCGTATCTGGTGATCGGATATGATATTCTTTTAAAAGCATGGAAGGGAATCAGAAACAGACAGGTATTTGATGAAAACTTTCTCATGGCAGTAGCTACAGTGGGCGCCATCTGTCTGGGAGATTTTAAAGAGGGAACAGCAGTTATGCTGTTTTACCAGATCGGGGAACTGTTTCAGAGCTATGCGGTGGGAAGAAGCCGCCGGAATATCAGCGAGCTTATGGATATCCGTCCGGACTATGCCAATGTAGAAAGAAACGGAAGCCTGGAAAAAGTAGATCCTGATGAGGTGGAGATCGGCAGTATCATTGTAGTGCAGCCGGGAGAAAAGGTTCCCATTGACGGAATTATCACAGAGGGAAAAACAACGCTTAACACAAGCGCTCTTACAGGAGAAAGCCTGCCCAGAGATGCAAAAGAGGGTGACGAGATCATCAGTGGATGCATTAATATGACAGGTGTTCTGAAAATCCGCACCACAAGAGAGTTCGGGGAATCTACGGTTTCCAAAATCCTTGATCTGGTGGAGAATTCCAGTTCAAGGAAATCCAGATCCGAAAATTTTATATCCAAATTTGCCCGTTATTATACGCCTGTAGTCTGTTACAGTGCGCTGGCGCTGGCAATTCTTCCGCCGCTTGTCCGGCTGATGTTTATGGGACTGGATCCCCAGTGGGGAGACTGGGTTTACCGTGCGCTGACATTTCTGGTAATCAGCTGTCCCTGCGCCCTTGTGATCAGTATTCCCCTCAGCTTTTTTGCAGGAATCGGCGGAGCAAGCAATGCCGGTGTACTGGTAAAGGGATCCAATTATATGGAAACTCTTGCTCAGACCAGATATGTGGTGTTTGATAAAACAGGAACACTGACAAAAGGTGTGTTTGAGGTCTGCGGTGTGCATCACAATGTAATGGAAGACCATAAAATCCTGGAATATGCGGCTCTGGCAGAGTGTTCTTCTTCCCATCCTATCAGCCGGAGTCTCCAGAGAGCTTACGGAAAAGAAATAGACCGTACCCGTGTAGAGGACATTGAAGAGATCAGCGGAAACGGCGTGACAGCCAGAGTGGACGGGATTCCCGTTGCAGTCGGAAACAGCCGGCTTATGGAGCGGCTGGGAGTTGCCTTTAAGGAGTGTCATCAAGTAGGAACCATTGTCCATGTTGCCATTGACGGTTCCTATGCAGGCCATATCCTGATTGCAGATGTTTTGAAGCCAACTGCAAAAGCTGCGGTAGCAGAGCTGAAGAAGTCAGGTATTCGTGAAACAGTAATGCTGACAGGTGATATTGACCGGGTCGCTCAGCAGGCAGCAGCAGAAACGGGAGTAGATCAGGTATACAGTGAGCTGCTTCCGGCTGATAAAGTAACAAAAGTAGAAGAGCTTCTGGAGAAAAAGAACCCCAGAGAAAAGCTTGCATTTGTAGGTGACGGAATCAATGACGCCCCAGTTCTTTCCAGGGCAGATATCGGAATTGCAATGGGAGCTCTGGGTTCAGACGCTGCCATTGAGGCGGCAGATGTGGTTCTGATGGACGATGATCCTCTGAAAGTAGTAAAGGCAGTCAGGATTGCAAAAAAATGTATGAGGATCGTTTACCAGAATATTTATTTTGCTATTGGAATCAAGATTCTGTGCCTGCTTCTGGGCGCAGTGGGAATCGCAAATATGTGGATTGCTATTTTTGCAGATGTAGGCGTTATGGTAATTGCAGTTCTGAATGCTATTCGCGCGCTGTTTGTAAAAAAATTATAATACCCGTGCAGAAAATCCCTGCATGTGATATGATAAAAAGGAAAGGCAGGGAAATTACATGGCAGAAACAAAAGAGAGTCTGTGCTGTGATACAGAGGAAATTCATGAGGAGCTTTTAAAGATTGTGGATGAGACAATGCCTGATGAGACAGAACTGGATTCGCTGGCAGAGCTTTTTAAGGTTTTCGGAGATCCTACCAGAATCAGGATCCTGTTTGTTCTTTTTGAGACAGAGGTGTGTGTCTGTGATCTGGCAAGAGCGTTGAATATGACCCAGTCGGCAGTTTCCCATCAGCTTCGGATCCTGAAACAGAGCCGTCTGGTAAAGAACAGAAGAGAAGGAAAATCCATGTTTTATTCTCTGGCAGACGATCATGTACGAACAATGATCGCCCAGGGAAGGGAACATATACTGGAGTAGAGATAAGCTGCTGTTTATATTTCTTACAGCAACAGAAAATTCAGAAAAGAGGCTGTGAAACCACAGCCTGTAAAAAGAAGGATCAGGGGTTCGCAAAGAATCCGGGATCCTTTTTTGTCTGCCGGGAAAGTCGTACATTCCATACTGATTTTTCAGTGGATGTATGATAAAATAAACAGGTAACTGTAAGTGAATAAATATTAAAATTTATATCGCTAAATAAGGCAGTACAGAATTTTGCACAATAGAATTTATAATATACGGACACGAATAAATTTTAAACTATATATGTGCATCCTGCAAAGACAGAACAACGAGAATGTGTACTTTATAATTTGATCATTTACAGCAGATAATCCGGGATGTATTCTGAGCAGGTTATGGGGAATAGTGACCATATTTAATGAAGAGGAACTGGTTTCTTCTGTTAAGCAACAGACAGAAAAGGATAAAGTACACAGCTTTGTGAAGTGCAGCATTATGATTAAGGGGGAAAACGGGTGAAGAATCAGGAACTGTATCAGATTATGGCAGACCATATGGAAAAAAATAAGAATATGCTGGCCACAGTAATAGAAGGGGAAAATACAGGAAAACGACTTTTTTTTACTGAGGGCAGGCTTGTGGCCGAAAGCGGAGAAGACAGGCTTTCACCAGAGCTGATAAGCCGGCTGGCAGAGACAGAGCAAAGCAGTATTATTGAAGCGGACGGATGCCGGATTTTTGTGGAACTGTTGGGAAAACCCGGAAAGCTTGTGATCTGTGGCGGAGGTCATGTGGCGCAGCAGGCAGTAATTCTGGCAAAACATACAGGGTTTCATGTGACTGTGCTTGAAGATCGTCCGTTTTTTGCGGATCAGGCCCGGGCGGCAGGGGCAGATCAGGTAATCTGTGATGATTTTGCTTCAGCCCTGGAAAAAATTCCTGGAGGCAGTGATACTTATTTTCTGGTTGTTACAAGAGGCCATCGGTATGATGGAATCTGCCTTACTGCAATTTTGAAAAAGGAACGGGCATATGTGGGAATGATGGCAAGCCGGAAGCGCGGGATCCTTCTGAAAAAAAAGCTGGTGGAAGAGGGATTTCCGGAAAGTGAGGTAGAACTTCTCCATACGCCGGTAGGACTTTCCATTCATGCGGAGACTCCGGAGGAAATTGCAGTCTCCATAGTGGCAGAACTGATTATGGTAAAAAACAGTATAAAAAAAACAGGCGGATATGATAAAGAACTTCTGGCATGCCTGACAGGGGAAAGCTATCCGGAGCAGAAAAAGGCTCTTGCGACTATTGTGGCAAGGCAGGGCTCTGCTCCCAGAGAAATCGGAACAAAGATGGCAGTACTTTCAGACGGAAGAATCATTGGTACGATCGGAGGCGGATGTATGGAAAGCCGCATCCGGAATCAGTGTCTTCATATGCTGAAAGAGGAAAATCCAAAAAGCCGTATTATGCTTGAGGACATGTCCGGACAGGAGGCAGAAGAGGAGGGGCTTGTCTGTGGAGGAAGGATCAGGGTTTTTCTGGAAGTACTGTAAGCGTGTATCCGAAAATACAGTGATCTGACTGCGGAGTGGAGATATTATCACAGGGTTGCGGACATTATGGAATAAACAGAAAGATTTCACGATATATGCAGGAGATTTTATAGGAAATGAATATAGGATGGCGCCAAAAAGGGAAACGGCAGTTTTAAGGGTATATAACTGACGTGAGAAAATATGGAATACAAATATGCCGGAAGGTGTGTTATAATAAAACTCACAGCAGGTTCCGCAAAACTGTAAACGGAACAGAGAATATCAGAATATCAGAATGTCAGTTTCAGTATATTTTACTTTTAATTAAACGGAGGACAGGATTATGAAAAAAAGAAGTGTGATCGCAGCATTACTTTGCAGCTTGTGTCTGACAGCCGGAGGTGCGGTTCCGGCTATGGCAGATTCAGCCAGAGTTGTAACACTTGGCGCAGACCTTACCCAGGATCAGAAGGATACCATGATGCGCTATTTTAAAACAGATGCCAGCCAGGTTCAGATCCTTACTATCACCAATCAGGATGAAAGAGAGCATCTGGGAGATTATATCCCGCTGGAGCAGATCGGAACAAGAACCCTGAGCTGCGCTTATGTAAAACCTACACAGTCAGGCGGAATCAAGGTCCGTACTGCAAATCTGAATTATGTAACCGGAAATATGATCGCCAATGCACTTTCTACTGCAGGAGTAACCAACTGTGAAGCTGTTGCGGCATGCCCTTATGAAGTATCCGGAACAGGCGCTCTGACAGGTGTGATCATGGCATACGAAAGCGCAAGCGGACAGAAGCTTGACAGCACCAAAAAAGATCTTGCAACAAAAGAGGTTGTGGTGACCGGTGATCTTGCGCAGCAGGTAGGAAACGATAATGCGACCAATATCATCAATCAGGCAAAGCTTCAGATCATTGGCGATAATATCCAGAACGCAGATGAAATTTATAATATTGTAAACAACATTGCTGTTCAGAATAATGTTACTTTAAGCCAGGAGGAAATGGAAACGATCGTTGCTCTTCTTCAAGAGATCGCGCAGCAGAGCTACGATATCGAGCAGATGAAAGAGACTCTGGAAAATATCCAGCAGAATCTGGATAAAGAAGCTGCAGATGATCCTGTTCTTGACGGAACAGCTCAGGATGACGGCGTAGTTGATGCAGAGGATGACAATCTGGTAGACGAGGACAGTACAGACGGAGAAGATATTACACAGAATGTAGATCCGGACGCTCTTGGTGAAGACATTAAAGAAAGCTCCACAGAGGATCCGTCTCTTCAGGAAGAAACCATGGGAGAGGCTGTAGAAGGCGAGGACGGCGCAGTTGATGAAGAAACAGGAATCCCTGAAGCTACAGAGGACGGAACCGCTCTTGACGGAACAGCCCAGGATGATATGGCTGTAGCTCCGGAAGAAAATACAGAGGAGATTCCGGAAGCCACAGAGGACGGAACTGTTCTTGACGGAACAGCCCAGGATGACATGAGTGTGACACCGGAGGAAAATACAGCAGAAGATCCTCTGAATACAGATTCTTTAAGTGAAGAAGCAAAAGCATCCTTTGAACAGGCAAAAAGCTTCTGTAAGGGAGAGTATGAGGGAGATACGGCTTCTCTTCAGAGTGTAATGGGAGAGGATGCCATGGCATCAGTTACAATTACACCGGAGGTTGGTGCAGATCTGACTCAGAAGGTACTGGAATCCTATATCAAAGTACTGAAAGACGGAGGAATGAGCTATGTTCCGGCTGATACAGACATATATCTGTCAGCAGAGCTGAACATGGTAAATGCAGAGATGAGACTGATCTTCAGTATGGAACTGGATCCGGCTGAGGATGACATTCTGGTAAATGAAACACCGGAGACAAGACAGGCACTCTACAGTGACACTATGAAATTCTTTGAAAATCTGTATGGAGAGAGCAGCGTTTCTGCTGAAACCACACAGGAAGAAGTAATGGAATAATCCTGCATATGGCGGCTGTGCCATATCGGGCAAAAGGGTGTTTTGCCCAGGAGCAGATATGAGTTAAGATAACATATTAAGATCTCAGTATTAGAAATAGTACTGGGGTCTTTTATTTTCGGGAGAGAGTATCTCAGGTACAAACTTTTTAGTATAACAAAACATTCCACAAAGATTTTAGGATAAGCAGATCTGTCCTTTTTGTTTTTACAAAATACGGAAAAGTCACGCCAGAATATCATCCTTCATAGAATGTGATTATTTTGTGTCTTAGCGGAAATACTGGAAAATTCAGACTGTGTGTGCTACAATAAATGGAAATGCTGACGAATACAGTGGAAATATGTTTCCGAAAGGAGAAGAATACATGAGTCTGGCAGTAGTAACGCTGAAAAAGGGGGAAGGACGCCTCCTGAAATCCGGCGGAATGTGGGTGTTTGACAACGAGATAGCTTCTGTGATGGGAAGCTTTCTCAATGGAGATATTGTTCTGGTAAGAGATTTTGACGGATATCCTCTGGGCAGAGGATTTATTAATACCAACTCCAAGATCACAGTGAGACTGCTTACATGGGATGAAAATCAGAAGATTGATGAGAAATTTCTTGAGCAGAGAGTAAGAGATGCCTGGGAATACCGAAAAAAAGTAACAGATACAGGAAGCTGCAGGCTGATCTTCGGAGAAGCTGATTTTCTTCCAGGTCTTGTTGTTGACAAATTTTCTGACGTGCTTGTTGTTCAGTCTCTTGCCATGGGAATTGACCGACTGAAGCTGCAGATCCTGGAACTTCTTAAGAAGGTTCTGGAAGAAGACGGCATTACGGTCAGAGGAATTTATGAGAGAAGCGATGCAAAAGTCAGGCGTCAGGAGGGAATGGAGCTTTACAAGGGCTTTATCGGTCCGGAATTTCCTACTCTGGTAGAAATTGAAGAAAATGGGGTAAAATATCAGGTGGATATCAAAGACGGGCAAAAAACAGGATTTTTCCTGGATCAGAAATATAACCGTCTGGCTATCCAGAAGCTCTGCAAAAATGCAAAAGTGCTGGACTGCTTTACCCATACAGGTTCCTTTGCCTTGAATGCGGGAATTGCAGGCGCCAGTGAAGTGACCGGAGTAGATGCTTCTCAGCTTGCTGTGGATCAGGCGTCTGCCAATGCACGGCTGAATGGACTTGACGGTACGGTTAAGTTTATCTGTGAGGATGTATTTGAACTTCTTCCTGAGCTTGAGGAACGCGGAGAAAAGTTTGACGTTGTGATCCTGGATCCTCCTGCTTTTACAAAATCCAGAAATTCTGTAAAGAATGCGGTAAAAGGGTACAGAGAGATCAATCTCAGAGCTATGAAGCTGGTAAAAGACGGCGGCTTTCTGGCAACCTGTTCCTGTTCACATTTTATGACCTATGAGCTTTTTACAAAAACAATCGGTCAGGCAGCGCGCAGCGCACATAAGAGGCTGAGACAGGTAGAATACAGAACACAGGCTCCGGATCACCCGATCTTATGGTCATCTGATGAATCCTATTATCTGAAGTTTTATATTTTTCAGGTGTGCAGTGAACGATAAGTAAAGACAGGAGATGCATTGACATGAAGGAAAAATTTATAAAATTTATGGAAGGACGTTATGGTGTAGATGGATTTGCACGGTTTACCATGGGAGTTGCCCTGGTGTGCATTGTGGCTTCTGTTTTTTTCCGTAATGGAAGTACCATGGGGGCAATTCTGAATACAGTGGGTCTGGCTGCCATCATTTATACATATTTTCGTATGCTTTCCAGAAACATTCAGAAACGCTATGCGGAAAATCAGAAATATCTTTCCATGACAGCAAATATAAGACAGTGGTTCAGAAAAGAAAAAAATATGATGGAACAGAGAAAAACGCATCATATTTATACCTGCCCCAGCTGTGGACAGAAAATCAGGATACCCAGGGGAAAGGGAAAAATTGAGATCGACTGTCCGAAGTGTCATACAAAATTCATCAAAAAAAGCTGAAAAGCCTGAGGATAAGCAGGAGGAGTTATGTTTGGGTATGTTGTGATGAACCGGCCGGAAATAAAATTTAAAGATTATGATCTGTATCGGTCTTTTTACTGTGGATTATGCAGGGAACTGAGGGAGCGCTATGGAATCTCAGGTCAGATCACACTGACCTATGATATGACTTTTGTAATCCTTCTTCTCAGCGGTCTGTATGAACCGCCCACAAAAAAAGGAACCAGCCGCTGCATGGTTCATCCGGTGAGAAAACAGCCGGTACGCAAAAATAAAGTGACAGAATATGCGGCTGACATGAACGTGTTTCTTGCTTATTACAAATGTGTGGACGACTGGAAGGATGAAAAAAAGCTTTCCAGACTGGCATACAGCAGACTTTTGAAAAATAAGGACAAAAAGGCAGAGGCTCTCTGGAAGAAAAAGACAGCAGTCATTATAAAACATTTGAATGAGATTTCTGCCATGGAAAAAGCAGGAGAAACGGATATTGATAAAATATCCGGATGCTTTGGGAAAATTATGGAGGAGATTCTTGCCTGGAGGGAGGACGAATGGGAACCTGCCTTAAGGCGAATGGGGTTTTATCTGGGAAAATTTATCTATCTGATGGATGCCTATGATGATGTGGAGAAGGATCTGGAAAAAGGAAATTACAATCCTTTTGCTCAGGATTATATAATGGAAGGGTTTCAGGAACGCGTATGCCAGATACTGATCATGATGATGGCTGAGGCGTGCCGGGAATTTGAGAAACTTCCTATTATTAAATATGCAGATATTCTGCGAAATATTTTGTACTCCGGCGTATGGTGCCGGTTTGAGGCAGTTTCAGAGCAAAGGAAGAAGAAACAGGAGAAAGAACATGTTTGATCCGTATAGTATTCTGGGTGTGTCGAGGGATGCATCTGATGAGGAAATAAAAAAGGCATACAGAAAGCTCAGCCGGAAGTATCATCCGGATGCAAATATCAATAACCCCAATAAGGACCAGGCGGAGGAAAAGTTTAAAGAGATCCAGCAGGCCTATGATCAGATCATGAAAGAACGGGAGTATGGTTCTTCGGGAAATTATGGATATGGCGGAAATACGGGATATGGAGGCTTCGGCGGATTTGGCGGCTATGGCGGAAGTCAGAGCAATAGCGGATATCAGGATGAGGAGGCCATTCGCAGACAGGCTGCTTCCAATTATGTTCAGAGCGGTCATTATCAGGAAGCAATGAATGTTCTGTCCTCATTAAAAGAAAGAAATGCTCAGTGGTATTATCTGTCAGCAGTTGCAAATATGGGACTTGGAAATAATGTAAATGCCATGAATCATATCCGTGAGGCTGTGCGTCTGGAGCCTGATAATATGCAGTACCGCATGATGCTTCAGCGTATGGAGGGCGGCGGAAGTTGGTATCAGGAACAGCAGAATCCATTTGGCGGAATGCCCACAGCTGGCAATGATCTCTGTATGAAATGTCTGATGGCAAATCTTGCCTGCAGCTGCTGCTGTCCGGGAAGCGGAGTCATCTGCTGCTGACAGCGATGGTACAGGCCGCCGCGAATGGTAATGTAATATGCCATTACCGAAGATCATTTGTAATGTATTCTGACCAGGCTGCCGTAAATGAAGCGAACAGTAACTGATGCGGCAGAAATTTGTCAGGAACAAAAGAAAAAAATTGACATTATTCCTCTGGAAGATTAATATATAAGCAGAAAAAACGAGGAGGAAATTATTATGAGTATTCGAATTGGAATCATGGGATATGGCAACCTGGGCAGAGGCGTGGAATGTGCAGTGAAACACAATCCGGATCTGGAACTTGCGGCAGTTTTTACACGCCGTGATCCTGAGACAGTAAAAATACTTACAGAGACAGCTAAGGTCTGCCATGTGGACGAAGCAGAGAAGATGAAGGACGAGATCGACGTTCTGATCATCTGCGGCGGAAGCGCAACAGATCTTCCGGTACAGACACCTAAATATGCACAGTGGTTCAATGTTGTAGACAGCTTTGATACACATGCAAGAATTCCGGAGCATTTCGAAAATGTGGATAAAGCGGCAAAAGAAAGCGGCCATGTGGGAATCATCTCTGTAGGCTGGGATCCGGGAATGTTCTCTCTGAACAGAATGTATGCAAATGCCATTCTTACCAATGGAAAAGATTATACTTTCTGGGGAAAAGGCGTAAGCCAGGGGCACTCTGATGCAATTCGAAGAATTGACGGAGTAAAAGACGGCAAGCAGTATACAATTCCGGTAGAGGCTGCTCTGGAATCTGTAAGAAACGGAGAAAATCCTGAGCTGACAACAAGACAGAAACATACAAGAGAATGTTTTGTTGTTGCTGAAGAAGGCGCAGATCTGGCCCGCATCGAGCAGGAGATCAAGACCATGCCAAACTACTTTGCCGACTATGATACAACCGTACATTTTATTTCTGAAGAAGAGCTGAAACGTGATCACAGCGGGATTCCTCATGGCGGTTTTGTTATTCGTACCGGAAGCACCGGATGGGATAACGAAAATAAGCATGTGATCGAGTACAGCCTGAAGCTGGATTCTAATCCGGAATTTACATCTTCCGTGATCGTGGCATATGCAAGAGCTGCATACCGTATGAGCCAGGAAGGACAGAAAGGCTGCAAAACTGTTTTTGATGTTGCGCCGGCATATCTGAGCGCTATGGACGGAGCAGAGCTGAGAAAACACCTCCTTTAAAAATAAATAAGACAAATATTACAAAAGAGTGAAGTCAGAAAGACTTTGCTCTTTTTTGTTCTGTTTTACAATTTGTAATAAAAATATTGACGCATGGAAAAAGTTGAGATATAATAATTACACAATATTGTAACAAGATTGTAAAAAATAAAGTCCGAGAAGAGGAAATGTTTATGAATAAGGTATGCAAGCGCTGGAAATTCTGGGGTATTTTACTGGGGCTGATGCTATTTGCAGTCGGCTTTTCCATGCATTCCACTACTGTAGAAGTTCAGGCGACACCTGTGAATGGATTTCATACAGTAGGTGGAAAAACATATTATTATAAGAATGGCAAGAAAATGACCGGGACTCAGAAAGTGAATAATAAGTATTATTATTTTGATCCCAATCAGTCAGGTGCAATGTTGAAAGGATGGTACAAGAACAGTAAGGGTGACAGACGTTATTTCGACAAAAAGACAGGGGAAATGCGAACCGGACTGAGACCGATTAACAGTGAGTATTATTACTTTGATGCAAAAACAGGATGGGCTCAGAAGGGGTTCCAGACAGTCAACGGATATACACGATATTTTCAGCCTGCAACATTTACCATGTCTACCGGATGGATGAAAAATTCAAAAAATCAGAAATGGTATTTTGAAAAAGGAAACGGACGAATGAAGACAGGATTGCGTCCTATTGATGGAAGATACTATTATTTTGATCCTAAGACAGGAGCTGCAAAACAGGGATTCATTGAGTTCGAGGTTGGAATGAGATATTTTTATGGTGGAGGAACCTATGCTATGGCAACAGGATGGCATACTTCACCAGAGGGAGAGAAAAGATATTTTGACCCTAAAACAGGTGTCATGAGTAAGGCAAAAAAAGAAGTTGACGGAAACTGGTATTATTTCAGCAAAATCGATGGTGTTGCCAAAGGCGGATGGCTGAATGAAGACGGTCGAAAAAGATACTTTGATCCTAAAACATTAATTATGGTAACAGGAACAAGGGTCATTGACGGAAAAACTTATACGTTTGATTCCAAGGGACTTTTGATTTCTTCAGAGGATGATTATAATAAGCCTGTAACTCCATCAACTCCTACTTCTGAACGTACTGTTAAGAACTATCTTTTAAATGCATTGCAACCGGTAGGAAGAACATTGTACATCTGGGGTGGAGGGCATAATGACACAGATTCCACACGAAAGGGAATCAGCCCTAAGTGGACATCATTCTTCAGTAGTCAGAACAGCAGCTATAATTACAATAATTACAGATATCAGACAGAGCTTGGACTTGACTGCTCGGGATATATAGGCTGGGCTACTTATCAGGTAACAGGACGTTATTCCACAGACGTTTCAGGAAACATTGGAAGTTTGTATAAAGGATACGGTTGGGGTACTATCTGTAATCAAAATTATCTAAGCAGTCATGATTATAAACTGTATCCGGGGGATATAGGATATGATGAGAATCATACCTGGATGATTCTGGGACAATGTAAAGATAAGAGTGCGGTGATCCTTCACTCCACACCGAATGCAGGTGTACAGATTTCCGGAACGCCTACACCGAATGGAAATTATGGAAGCCAGGCAATTGCCCTTGCAGAAAAGTATATGGAACGTTTCCCGGGGTATCAGAAAATGCAGAAGACCAACAGTAGCTTCTACCATACTTCATCAGGCGCTTATGTCCGTAGAGGAAATTACTTCAGATGGAATTCTTCCACCCTGAGTGATCCCCACGGATATAAAAATAAAACAGCAGATCAGATTCTTGCAGATCTGTTTAGTTAAATAAAAGTAAATATAATGATTTAGAAAGAGATGTTTCGTAAGGGAGCATCTCTTTTTTGTACTATCTGTAATAAGTACAGTATGGAAAAGATTGAAGATGAAAGAGCATTTCTTTTTTACAGTTTGGACATTGCAGAGGATCATAGACTATAGTAAGTAGAAACAGTGTACGCCAGGTATTAAAATCAAGAAAGTTCCGATGTTTTGATTTACGGACAGTTTTATGTAGCTAAGTTTCGATTTCGCGGTATTTGGCACAAAATCTATAGTAGCATATCATTTTTAAATTTTTTCAAGGATATGCTGGATGAGTAATTTAATAAAATTAATTGCCGGAAGAGTTTTTATGATAAAAAACCAAACAGAAAAACAAAATCTGCTGCGGTTAATGGATTGGAATGAAATAAACATTTCAAAATATGAAATAAAGGAATTATGTGATAAAAAACTTTTCTTTTTTTGAGTCTTTTGTCAATGGAATTTTACAGAAAAATATTTTACAATAGGGACAGTAAAATCAATGAAACAGAGTAGCAGAAGAACAGTATTTTAATAGTTTCTGTAAGAGAATTTATTGAAATTGGGAGGTAAAAGATGAAGGTTGGATTTATCGGACTTGGAATTATGGGAAAACCTATGTGCAAAAATCTGATTAAAGCAGGTCATGATCTTATCGTTACTACTCATAATCAGGATACCTTAAAAGAGATGGAGGCGCTGGGCACCAAAGCAGTTCATAATGGAAAAGAGGTAGCAGAAGAAGCAGAAGTGATTATTACCATGCTTCCAAACTCTCCTCAGGTCAGAGAAGTTGCTCTTGGAAAAGGCGGAATCATTGAATGTGGCAGAAGGGGAATTGTTCTGATTGATATGAGCTCCATTGACCCTACAGAGAGCAAAGCGATTTCGGCAGCACTTGCAGAAAAGGGAATCGATATGCTGGATGCGCCTGTATCCGGAGGGGAGCCGAAAGCCATTGACGGAACGATTTCGGTTATGGTTGGCGGAAAAAGAGAAACCTTTGATAAATACTATGAACTTCTTATGAATATGGCAGGGTCAGCTGTCTATGTAGGTCCGATAGGCTCCGGAAATGTAGCCAAGCTTGCCAATCAGATTATTGTAGCAGTGAATATAGCGGCTGTTTCAGAAGCTCTGACTCTGGCGACAAAAGCAGGTACAGATCCTGAGCTTGTATATCAGGCGATCCGAGGAGGACTTGCAGGATCCACGGTGCTTGATGCAAAAGCGCCGATGATGATGGACAGAAATTTTAAGCCGGATTTCGTATTGAACTGCATATGAAAGATCTGAACAATGCATTAAATGCAGGACATGCAGTGAATGCAGCACTTCCTCTTACAGCAGAGCTTATGGAAATCATGCAGTCTCTGAAAGCGGATGGCTGTGAAAAGGAAGATCACAGCAGTATTGTAAAATATTATGAAAAAATATCTAAGGTTTCAGTAGAAAAAGAAAAATAATTTATCGCTTTTAGGCGAAGGAGGTACCAAAAATGGGATTTGTGCCAAGAGGTATTATTCCCCCGATTATCACTCCTCTTACTGACGAGGGTGAAGTCAACTATCCTGTTCTGAGACAGATGGTAAATCATCTGATAGACAATGGAGTGCACGGTTTGTTTCCGCTTGGAACAACCGGCGAGTTTTATGCGTTTGACGATGACACATACCGTAAGATACTGGAAACAGTAAAGGACGAAACAAGAGGACGTGTTCCGGTATATGGCGGAGCAAACCATATTACAACAAGAGGCGTAATCTGCCTTGTAAAAATCTGTGAAGAGGTTGGAGTAGATGCAGTCTCTGTTCTGACACCGATGTTTGTATCTCAGACACAGGAAGAGCTTTATGATTATTTTGCAGAGATAGCAGCCAGTACAAAGCTTCCGATCATTCTTTATAATAATGCTCCGAAGACAAATGTTACGATCGCCCCGGGAACTGTAGCAAGGCTGGCAGAGATCGACAACATTATTGCGGTCAAAGACAGTACAGGAGATATGACCAATACTGCAGAGTATATCCGTCTGACGCGTGATAATGATAATTTCCATGTACTGATGGGAAGAGATACTCTGATTCATGCTGCGCTCTGCTATGGAGCATCAGGCGCCATTGCATCCTGTGCCAATGTAGCTCCCCGTATCACTGCCGATATTTATGATAAGTATATGGCGGGAGATCTGAAAGGCTCTCTGGATGCCCAATTTACTTTAGCGCCTCTGCGTATTGCCTGCAGTATGGGAACATTTCCGGCCGTTATTAAGGAAGGTCTTGTTCAGGAGGGAATTCCGGTAGGAAAATGTCTTTCACCGATTGCAGAGCTTAAACCGGAGGAGAAAGAAAAGCTCCATCAGGTTCTTGCAGAAATGAAACTGGTATAAAGGTTCAGAAAGAGTTCTGAGCCTGTAAATAAAAAATGCTGCCTTATGTATCCGGCGATACCCCCAGATATAAATCCACCGGATATGTGAGGACAGCATTTTTTGTATAAACAGGTGAGGCAAAAAGCTTTATAAATACAGATATGTGGATATAAAACAGCAAAAAAAGGAGGACTGTGGATAAGTATGAGAATTTTTTACGAGGATATGAAAAGGGAATTTGAAAGGGTCCTTCTGAAAAAAGGATTCAGTCAGGAAAGAGCAGAGACTTCGGCAAAAATGTTTGCAGATACGTCTCTTGACGGTGTTTACTCTCACGGGTATCAGAGATTTCCCCGTGTGATAGAATATATTGACAAGGGATATATTCATGTAAATGCGATACCGGAAAAGCTTGCGGGAGTCGGCGCGGCAGAACGCTGGGACGGACATCTAGGAATGGGAAATCTGAATGCAGCGTCTGCTATGAAAAGAGCTATGGAGCTGGCCGGAGAGTTTGGAATAGGCCTTGTGGCAATGTGTAATACGAATCACTGGATGAGAGGAGGTACTTACGGATGGCAGGCAGCAGAGTCCGGATATATTGGAATATGCTGGACAAACACCATGCCAAATATGCCTGCCTGGGGAGCCGTTGACAGTAAGATCGGGAATAATCCTTTTGTGATGGCAGTTCCCGGGCCCCAGGGAAAACATGTGGTGGTTGATATGGCTATGGCTCAGTATTCTTATGGGAAGCTGGCTGTATGCCGACAGGCTCAGACAAATCTTCCTTATCCGGGCGGATATGATGAAGCCGGAGTTCTGACCTGTGATCCGGCAGCTATTGAAAAGACAAGGCGCGTCCTTCCTATCGGATATTGGAAAGGATCCGGAATGTCAATCCTTTTGGATCTTGTAGGTGCCACTCTTACCCTTGGGAGAACAGTATCTAAAATCGGGAAAGAGTGTAAAGAAGAATATGGGCTGACGCAGGTATTTATTGCAGTGAAGCCGGAGCTTCTTAGCGGGGATGCGGAGGCAGCCAAAGCACTTGCAGAGGAAACCCTGAAAGACATTCAGAACTCTGTGCCGGAACATGCAAATAAAAAAATCCGTTATCCGGGAGAGGGGACTCTGATTCGCAGGAAAGAGAATACAGAGCTGGGCATTCCGGTTGATCCTGAGATATGGAAAAAAATCTGTAAATTATAAAAACTACCTGCCTGATAATTTCAGAGCCATATACAATACAACTGCATCCTGAAAGCTGCGGGGATTGTAGCCGCAACGGTGATAAATCTGATTCAGTCTGTACTGAAGTGTGTTTTTGTGAAGAAAAGCTTTTTCGCAGGTGTCCTTCAGTGACATATTACATTTAAAATAAGTGTTCAGAAGGTCCAGATCTTTGTCCGAAAGGCTGCTGACAGTCTTTGAAAGATAGGCGGAGCGGATTCTGGCCGGCGCAGAGGAAAGAATCAGTTCCAGGGTCAGGTCGCTGAATTCTGCAAAAGTTCTGCCGGAAGTCAGGAGACTTTGCAGAACCGTTTCAGATTCGTCATAAGAATCGCTGATCTGACGAATAGGCACGGCATTTCCAACAGCAATTTGTACAGGAAGACCTGAGCTTTCCGGAAAAGCTTTTAGGACATGTCTGCTGTTTTCAAAAACAGAATGTTCCAGTACTGCCAGATACTGATCAGGATACATAAATGTATAAAGAGTGATCCCAAGCTTCTGAAAAAGCTGATGTATCACCGGTTCCGGAAGCAGAAAAGCTGTATCGTTATGAGAGTCTGCATGGGAACCGGAAAGCGTATTTTCGTGATTAATATAAATACGGATTAAATGATACCGGCTGTTTTCCTGTATTCCCCAACGGGAAAAATTTTCTGCCAGATAATCCGGATGAATATCCTTATGCTCGATCAGACCCTGGAGAATATGGTTTTTCTTTTCGGCTTCTGTGCGATGAAAAGCATCCAGTTCTTTCTCGCGGATCAGAAGTCTGGTAATACGTTCTGCAAGATGAGCATATTTTCGGATCTCATCCGGATTTCCGGTAATTCCGATGACAGCAATTACCTTATGATTATGATAAACAGGAAGATTGACTCCCTGTTGGGTTCCGGTAAATCTGTCAGTTTCTGTTACTTCGATTACTTTGCCGCTGACTGCCGCCTGTCTGCCGATTTCGTGAAAATTTCCGATTCGTTCTTCATTTGTGCTCGCAAAGATAATACCCGAACAGTCTATAAAATTTACATTCTGCCCGCAGAGATCACTGACAGTATTTACAATCTGACAGGCAAGCGACTTGCTGATATATGGATTCATGCTTTCCTCCTGAAATAATACTGTAAAAGGTATTGGGTATATGGCCTATTATACCAGAGCGGAAAGCGGTTGTCGAACGGGCAGAATTATTTAAAAAAGCCTAAAATAAGGATATGTTTCAGTCAGAAGCTGTCCTTTTTCATCCGGGAGACTTTTTACAGAAGGCGGAATACCTGCTCGGCGCAGGAGCGCATATTGTATTTTGCTGTTTCTGTATCCATGGCTTCTTCCAGAGTGGTGATTCCTCTTACTATTGGAAAGAAAGCGTCAATACCTGCCTGGTTGCAGGCTGCGGCATCTTTTGTAACACTGCCTGCAAAAGCAATTGTTTTTGCTCCATATTTCTTTCCCAGCTTTGCAACCCCTACAGGAGCCTTTCCCATAGCAGTCTGATGGTCAAGGCGGCCCTCTCCGGTAACCACAATATCTGCATCTTTCATTTCATCTTCCAGATGAACCGCATTCAGGATCAGTTGGATTCCGGGAGTAAGCTGGCCATTCAGATAACTTAGAAAGGCAAAGCCAAGTCCGCCGGCTGCGCCTGCGCCCTCTGCCGGGGAATGATCTTTTCCGGTCAGAGAGGCAGTAACCTCTGCATAATTTTTCATGCCGGCGTCAAGAACCGGAGCCATTTCTTCCGTAACTCCTTTTTGGGGGCCATAGATATAGGTAGCGCCCTGGGACCCGCAAAGGGGATTTGTCACATCGCAGGCGATCTGAAAACAGCATTGGGCAAGGAGCTCTTGTTTGTCAGAACTCCTTACAGAGGAGATTTTTGCAAGAGCCTGTCCGCCTTCGCCTACGTCATTTCCGTCTCTATCCAGAAATGTAAAGCCCAGGGCTTTTAACATTCCGATTCCTCCGTCGTTTGTGGCGCTGCCTCCGATCCCGATAATAAAGTTGCGGATACCATTGTCTATGGCGTGAAGAATCATTTCTCCAACTCCAAAGGTGGTTGCTTTCATGGGATCAGCGTGATCTGAAATTGTGATTCCCGCAGCAGAGGCCATTTCCATAACTGCAGTGTTTGTATCTTCCAGATAGCCGTAGTAAGCGTCTACAGGCTCTCCCATGGGCCCTGTAACTGTCAGATTGATTCGTTTTCCGTTTAAGCCCTCCGTCAGGGCATCGGTAGTTCCTTCTCCGCCGTCTGCCAGAGGTCTGACTATTACCTCCGCATCAGGGTGGGCAGCCAGAATACCGGACTTTACTGCAGTACCGGCTTCCATAGATGTCATACTTCCCTTAAAAGAATCAACTGCAACAACAACTTTCATATTAAAAACCCTCCTGTAAGTATACTTGAAATTTATATTTGTATTTTACCACGGGAAAAATCAGAGGCATATGTTGTACAGGACAAAATATCTGTGATTTTTAAGGATTTTTTGGTACAGATACCAAGGAAGAGGGAATACACTTAATGGCAATTTAATCAAGGAAGAAAGCTTTAAAGCGATTGGTCGGTTTTTAAGTAAGAATTGTACGACCATCTCCGAAGAAGTGAAAAATCACATCTGCTTTGAAAACAGTGGGGCATATGGCAGAGCTTTCAATGTTTGACGCCTGGATTTTCTACATTGGTGTTCTGCACAAATGGTTTGTCGTGAATGTTCCTTCCGCAAAGAGTGATTCTGTGTCAAATGTTCCTTTTCCTGCCTTTTTATGAAAAATATATTTGCCCCAGACTCTCTAAACCGCCTTATGTCTGCAACGGCTGTCCGGAACGCAATAAATGTTCTCCGGAAAAGCATCTCTATCAAGATGCTTATGTCAAAAAAGGGTATGAGATGGTCAGAAAGAGCATAAGCCGGATTTTTTGTGATGATCTGCAGACAGAGAAGGTAAAGAATATCTTGTATGGAGAAAACGGATAGGAACTGGAGATGATAAGGAACTTTGAGAACAGGATGGGAAATCCCAAAATCCATAATAGATGCGATAGGGGCAGTTTGTGCGTATTCTTCCGTATGGAAAGAGAAAAGTCGGAAAGCAGCAGAAAAAAGAAGGGTTTTATAAATATGCAGAGTTAAAAGCGAAATCCCTGAGTAAAATAAGTTTTTGTTTTCTTTTTGAAGGCAGTATGATAAAATTATATAAATAATATCTACTGTGAAAAATTATAAAATTGGAGAAGGGCAACGGTACTTAAAGATATGATATGGTAGAATCAAGGGGAAGGATATATATGAAAAAGAATAGAATAGATTGGGTGGATTGTGCAAAAGGAATTACTTTGTTGCTTGTTATTATAGGACATACAGTAAGTACCGATGCTTCAAATATGGTAAGAGCAGGAATATTTTCTTTTCACATGACGCTGTTTTTTGTAGTAAGCTGCGTTACAGGAAAACTTTCAAATAGTAACGATGAATTTGTGAAAAAAACAGAAAAAGGTTTTAAACATTTAATTCTTCCGGCATTGTTTATATATATTACAGTTTTAATTTATGTTAGTTCTAAGTGCATTTCAGAATTTCGTTCCTGGGAATTTGTGAGAAAATTTCTAAAAGAAAGTTTATTGACAATGGTTTTTTCATCCGGAGTTAACTTACATGTATTATCAGCGGAAATTAAAGGTTTGGGTATTCCATGGTTTTTAGTAGTTATGTTTTTGGGAAAAACATTGTTTGACTATATGCATTTAAAATTATCAGAAAGAAAACTGATTGTAGGTTGTTTACTCCTTTCAGTAACAGGAGTGGCAATCAGTCGATTACAATGGTTACCATTGTCTTTTGATATTGTACTAACAATTATGCCAATGTTTTATATTGGATATATTTTGAGGAAGTTTTGTGTAGAACATAAGCCGGTATTGAAACTATTGATATTTGGAACTGGTTGGTTTGTAACATTTTATTTATGTTATAAAATAAACGAGGGATGTAATGGATATCCCTATATGGTTTATGCCAGCAGACAATACCCATCATATCCGTTTTGCTTTTTGCCCGCCATTTTAGGAACATTAATGATTGCAGAGCTTAGTGTAATACTTTGTAAGCAAAAAAAGATAATCAGTCCTTTGCTGTATTTTGGGAAAAATTCTCTTTATATGCTTGTGATACATGGGATTGACAGTACATGGATGAAAAGAATCTGGCTTATATCAGAAAATATATACATAAATATAATATGCAGAATCATTGTGGATATAGTAGTATTTGCAGCAGTAATGTATGTGCGTGGATTATGGAATAAAAGCAAGCAGCAGAGTAGAGAAAGTATGCCTGAAACCTGATAAGTATGATTGTATATTATGTTCTGAAAATAACAACACTTAAAGGAAAATCAAAGACTGAGAAAAGGAGCCTGATATCTGGGGTTCTGACTTTGGCACAACATAAAGGAGTTCAGACTTGAAAAGCTTACAGGAAGATTTAAAAACAGGAAATTTTAAACAGGCGTATCTTTTGTTTGGGGAGGAGGCCTATCTCAGACAACAGTATAAGGATAAGCTGATACAGGCATTGAATCCGGATGGAGATACCATGAATTTTACCAGATATGAAGGAAAGGGAATAGAAGTTCGTGAAATGATCGATCTTTGTGAAACGATGCCCTTTTTTGCAGAGATCAGGGTGATCCTTGTGGAAAACTCCGGATTTTTTAAGAATAAGTGTGAAGAACTTGCGGATTATATGAAATCATTGCCGGATTATATCAGGATGGTTTTTGTGGAAGAGGAAGTGGACAAACGAAGCCGGATGTATAAAGCGGTGAAAGCCTGTGGCCGTATTACGGAGTTTGCCAGACAGGATGAAAAATCCCTGATGCGCTGGGCTGCAGGAATCCTGGGACGGGAAGGCAGGAAGATCAGAACTTCAGATATGGAGCTTTTTCTTACAAAAACAGGAACTGATATGGGAAATATCCGTATGGAGCTGGAAAAGCTGATCACTTACACCCAGGGGAGAGATATTGTTACTGCTGAGGATATTGAGGCAGTGTGCACCACCCAGACTGCAAACAAGATTTTTGACATGGTGCGTGCGGTAACGGAAAGAAATCAGAAACGGGCATTGGAACTGTATTATGATCTTCTGACCTTGAAGGAGCCGCCAATGAGAATTCTGTTTCTTTTGGCAAAACAGTTTCACCAGCTTTTTCTGGCAAAGAAGATGTCAGAGGAAGGCGTGGCGCAGCCGGAAATTGCTTCCCGGTTAGGAGTACCGTCTTTTGTGGCACGAAATATTTCCGCCTGTGCCCGTTCCTACTCGGCTGCGGAGCTTCAGAAAGCAGAGGAAGACTTTGTGGAGGCAGAGGAAGCAGTGAAAACAGGACGGCTTCAGGATGTGCTGAGTGTGGAGCTTCTGATCGTAAAATACAGTTCTGCACGGTAAGTCGGAGATTTTTAAGAGTCAGCCGTAACCGTCAATTTTGCTGCCCCGGTACAACACAGAGGAAGAAAATATAGTGAAGGAGACTATAGTTTCAGTAAAATGCAGAAGAATTGTTACAGGGAGATTTTCAGGATATCAAGAGTATCTGTTTTTTGTATGAGCGGAATTATGAAATAAACAAGCCGGGTGAAAACACCGGCTTGTTTTATGTGCTTTACAGGTGTCTTGACACCTATCAAGTTTGGTGGTATACTTGCAAAAAAAATGTTAAGAACATCCAAAGATTATGTAAAGAAAACCGCTCAGGTGTCGAAAAATGGCAGCTGTGGGGGGCGAGGGAGAAAATGAAAGAATATTATGACGTGATCGTTGTAGGAACCGGTGCCGCAGGTCTTTATTGTGCCCTGAACATTCCGGAAAGAAAGAATATCCTGATGATCACAAAAAAGGAAGCAGATCAGTCTGATTCTTTTCTGGCCCAGGGGGGCATCTGTATGCTCCGGGGCGAGGATGACTATGAAGATTACTTTGAGGATACCATGCGGGCCGGACATTATGAAAATAATAAAAAGGCAGTGGATCTGATGCTCAGAAGTTCCAACAGTATTATTCGGGATCTTTTGATGAGAGAGGTGGATTTTGAGAGAAATGAAAAAGGAGATCTGGAATTTACCAGAGAAGGCGCTCACTCTCAGCCAAGAATCCTTTTTCACAAGGACATTACAGGTAAGGAGATCACCTCAAAGCTGCTGGCCCAGGCACGAACCAGCGAAAATATTGAAATTGTTGAAAATATGACAATGGTAGACCTGATTTCAGCGGATAATATATGCGGCGGAATTGTTGCTATGGACGAGCAGGATGAAATTTATGAAATCCGTGCTCCATATGTAGTACTTGCCTGCGGAGGACTTGGAGGCCTGTATAAAAATTCTACGAATTTTCCGCATATTACAGGAGATGCGCTGGGGATTGCCATGAAGCATGGAATCGTGCTGGAAAATATTGATTACATACAGATACATCCTACAACTCTGTACTCCCAAAAGCCCGGAAGGCGTTTCCTGATCTCAGAATCCGTAAGAGGAGAGGGCGCTTACCTTTATGACAAAAACGGGCAGCGTTTTACAAATGAGCTTCAGCCAAGAGATCTTTTGAGCCAGGCGATTTTTTCTCAGATGGAAAAGCAGGATACAGAATTTGTCTGGGAGGATATGAGGCCTCTGGGGGAAACTGCAATTATGAAGCACTTTCCTAATATTTTCAGCAGATGTCTGGAAGAAGGCTTTGACGTAAGAAAGGAACCAATTCCTGTAGTGCCTGCCCAGCATTACTTTATGGGCGGAATTAAAGTGAATCTGGGAAGCAGAACCTCCATGCAGGGACTTTATGCCTGCGGAGAGACAAGCTGCAATGGGGTTCATGGAAAGAACCGTCTTGCCAGCAATTCTCTTCTGGAATCTCTTGTCTTTGCAAGAAGGGCAGCAGATGATATATTATTTGGGAAAAAGCCGGAGCCATGTCAGGCAGGCGCAGTAGACCGGAAGGTGTATGAGGACCGGGAAAGTCTTATGGCAGGCTACCGTACAGTGATTTTAAATGAAATTGAAAGGATGAAAAAAAGTCATGAATGAAATTACAATGAAAATGCAGGCAGATGAGCTGATTATGATGGCTCTGAGAGAGGATATTACAAGCGAGGATGTTTCCACAAATGCCGTTATGCCAAAGGCTCAAAAGGGAACCGTTGATCTGATCGCCAAAGAGGACGGAGTGATAGCAGGCCTTCAGGTTTATGCAAGAGTATTCACGCTTCTTGATGACAAAACAGAAATTGAATTTTTCTGTGAAGATGGCGAGGAAGTAAAAAACGGACAGCTTCTTGCAAAGGTAACAGGAGATATCCGTGTGCTTCTTTCCGGTGAACGTGTGGCGCTTAACTATCTTCAGAGAATGAGCGGAATTGCCACCTATACAAGAGAAGTGACAAAACTTCTTGGGGGAAGCAGTCTTACTCTTCTGGATACAAGAAAAACAACCCCTAACTGTCGTGTGTTCGAAAAATATGCAGTGCGTGTAGGCGGGGGAAATAATCACAGATATAATCTTTCTGACGGAGTTCTTCTGAAGGACAATCATATCGGTGCGGCAGGAAGCGTTGCAAAAGCTGTCGCTATGGCAAAAGCATACGCGCCTTTTGTCCGTAAAATTGAAATTGAGGTAGAATCTCTGGAGCAGGTAAAAGAAGCTGTTGAGGCAGGAGCCGATATTATTATGCTGGATAATATGACTCCGGAACAGATGAAAGAGGCGGTAGAGTTCATTGACGGAAGAGCGGAAACAGAATGTTCGGGAAATGTCACAAAAGAAAACATTGCCAGAATCCGTGAGGTGGGTGTTGATTATGTTTCCAGCGGCGCTCTCACTCATTCTGCACCGATTCTTGATATTTCCATGAAAAATCTTCATGCGATCTGAGAGGAGGGAAAGCATGAATACCTCTGAGAGGAGAAAGGAGATTCTGAAGACTCTTCAGAACTCGGATTTTCCGGTGGCAGCCAGAGAGCTTGCGGCGAAATTTGGCGTAAGCCGTCAGGTGATCGTTCAGGATATGGCGGTGATACGGGCGTCAACGCCAGGAATCCTTTCCACTACAAAGGGCTATACCATACAGCAGGAAAACAGCTGTACAAGAGAATTTAAGGTCCGCCACAGTCAGGAACAGGCAGCGCAGGAACTGAATCTGATTGTGGACTGCGGCGGCCGTGTGAAGAATATCAGCATCAGCCATCGGGTATATGGCCGTGTTTCCGCAGAAATGGACATCCGTTCCAGGCATGATGTGACGGAATTCGTAGAAGCTCTGAACAGCAGCCATTCCACAGTTCTGAGCAATGCCACTTCCGGTTACCATTATCATCTGGTAGAAGCGGAAAGTCAGCAGCGGCTTGATCTGATCGGGCAGCAGCTGGAGAACGCAGGATTGCTGGCGCCTCTGCAGCCCTGGGAAAAGAAAGAGAAAAAGGAGAACATAAGATGACAGTAGCGGAGCTACAGGCAGAAATCATTCGCCTGAAAAAAGAAAAAAACATCTGTATTCTGGCACATGCCTATCAGGGACATGAGATCCTGGAGGTAGCGGATTATACAGGAGATTCCTACGGATTAAGTGTAGAGGCCACAAAAAGCCACTGCAGCGGTATGATCATGTGCGGTGTCCGGTTTATGGCTGAGACCTGCAAGATTCTGAATCCTGATAAAAGAGTCTGGCTGGCAAATCCGGCAGCAGGCTGTCCTATGGCTGAACAGCTTGATGTTCAGGGACTTCGTCAGCTGAAAAAGAAATATCCCGGTTATGCAGTTGTTGCTTACATAAATACCACTTCAGAGCTGAAAACAGAGTGCGATGTATGTGTGACTTCCGCTTCTGCACTGGAAATCTGCAGAAAGCTTGACAATGATAAGATCCTGTTTATTCCGGATCCGAACCTTGGACATTTTGTGGCAGAGCAGCTTCCGGAAAAGACTTTTGCTTTTTATGACGGAGGATGTCCCCGTCATAAGATGGTTACAGGTCAGGAGGCAGAAAAAGCAAAAGCGGCTCATCCGAATGCCCTTCTTCTTGTACATCCGGAGTGTTGTCCTGAGGTGACCCGGCAGGCTGATTATGTGGGCTCTACAACAGGGATTATGGCATATGCGGAAAAATCGGACGCAGAAGAATTTATTATCGGAACAGAAAACAGTATTGTAGAGCATCTGCAGTTTTCCTGCCCGGATAAAAAGTTTTATCCTCTGTCTGTTTCTCTTACATGCATGGACATGAAGGTTACTACCTTAATGGACGTCTATAATTGCCTGAGAGGAACTGCAGGAGAAGAGATCGAGCTTTCTCCGGAAGTAATGGAAGGCGCAGGAAGATGTATCAGAAAAATGGTTGAATAAATATATGGAGCAAGGGGAAGCGCGAAAGCGCTTCCTTTTGTTGTCAGGGGGAAAACAGATAATTTTGATCAGAAACTGATATCATAGCTTACATTATTACAGTGTTATCTGAGGCGCAGACAACGGGGAAGGAGGGACTTTTTAAATTTTTTAAACACATAAAACCTTGACTTTTATATCTTACATATGTAATATTTAGATATAAAGATTACATATGTAGGATTTAAAAAGAGGTGATTATGATAAAAAAGTCAAAAAAGATTTTATTTACAGTTTTGCTGCTTGTAATAGGTATACTTCTGATTGTTTTTGCAGCAGGTCTGGCAATCCGGATGAAGACAGAAAAGCCGGAAGAAATTTTGAGGGCGTATTTTTCCGCAGTGGAAGAAAAGGATTATGAATCCATGTATCAGATGGTAGATCCGGATACATTGATCAATCTTGATAAAGAAGGCTTTATCAGGAGAAATTCCAGAATTTATGAGGGAATGGAAGCCCATAATATCCGTATTGAAAACATTCAGGAAATCAGCAGCAGAGGAAAGACTACCGTGCTGTCTTATGAAATTTCTATGGATACTGCAGCCGGGACCATTGATTTTTCTGATGAAGCAGGCTTCGTCAGGGCAAAAAACAGATATTTGCTTTTATGGAATGACGGGATGATTCTTCCGGATCTGACGCCGTCAGACAAGGTGAGTGTTGTTATGGATAAAGCAAAGCGGGGAAGGATTCTTGACCGGAATGGAAAGACACTTGCCGGGCCCGGGCTTGCTTCTTCTGTGGGCATTGTTCCGGGAAAGCTTCAAAATAAGGAGGAGGCTGTAAATAAACTGGCGCTGTTTCTTGATATGAAGGAGAAAACTATTTTTCAGAAATTAAGCGCATCCTGGGTAAAAGAAGATTCCTTTGTGCCGCTGACAACAATTCCTAAAGTCAGTGACCTGGAGCTTATGTCAGAAAATCCTGATCAGGAGCTTCTCCAGGAGCAGCAGCGCCAGGAACAGCTCCTTATGATTCCGGGAGTTATGCTGACAGATCAGGAAATCCGAACGTATCCTCTGGGAGAAGCCGCTTCTCATCTGATCGGGTATGTGCAGTCTGTTACTGCAGAGGACCTGGAAGAGCATAAGGGAGAGGGCTATGATGCGGTCAGTGTGATCGGAAAGAGCGGAGCAGAGCTTCTTTATGAAAAAGAACTGAAGGGGAAAAATGGCTGTGAGATCAGAATTGTAGATCAGGCAGGAAACATCAGGAAAGTGGCTGCCAGTGTTCCAAGAGAAGACGGACAGGATATTCAGCTTACCATTGACAGCAGCCTGCAGCAGTCGCTTTATGAGAAATTTCAGGAGGATCCCGGATGCTCGGTGGCAGTAAATCCTTATACGGGAGAAGTACTGGCTCTTGTAAGCACACCTTCCTATGATAATAATGATTTTATTCTGGGACTTTCGGATACTCAGTGGAAGGATTTGAATGAGGATATAAAAAAGCCAATGTATAACCGTTTTCGTCAGATCTGGTGTCCGGGCTCTGTGCTGAAGCCTGTGATCGCGGGAATTGGAATGAAAACAGGCAGTCTGGATCCGGAGGAGGATTTTGGAAATGAAGGACTTTCCTGGCAGAAGGATTCCTCCTGGGGAGATTACCATGTAACGACTCTTCATGAGTATGAGCCGGTTACACTAAAAAATGCCCTGATCTATTCTGATAATATTTATTTTGCAAAGGCAGCTTTGAGAATCGGGGCAGAGACATTGGCGGATTCTCTGGAACAGCTTGGTTTTTGCCAGAAGCTTCCTTTTGAGATTTCTGTGGCGGAATCCCATTATTCGAATACTGATAAAATTGAAACAGAGATTCAGCTTGCTGACAGTGGGTACGGGCAAGGGCAGATTCTTGTGAATCCTCTTCATCTTGCAAGTATTTATACGGCGTTTCTCAATCAGGGAAATATGCTTCGTCCCTATTTGAGATACCGGGAAAATCCCTCTGCAGAAACATGGATTCCACAGGCATTTTCTCCGGAGATCGTGGATAAGCTTATGGAAGGAATGACTGGGGTTGTGAACGATCCTTCGGGGACCGGATATGGAGCCTGCAGACAGGACGTTCTTCTTGCGGGAAAAACAGGAACCGCAGAGCTTAAAGCAACCCAGGAAGATTCTACAGGTACAGAAATCGGATGGTTTGCTGTTTTTCCTGTGGAAAAAGATGCTTCCAGACCAGTTCTTTTGATATCCATGGTGGAAAACGTAAAGGAACTGGGAGGAAGCGGATATGTAGTCCAAAAGGATGCGGAAGTTTTAGAGGAATATTTTGGAGGATAATACAGAACGGGTGATTGCAGCGGCCTGTGAGCCGTCTGCATGGTCTGCACCCTGGATATTTGCAGCAAAATACAGAACATTATCATCTGTTTCCACAAAACCTACAAACCATCCACTGATATCCCTGCCGTTTCTCCGAATAGTTCCGGTTTTGCCGTACAGCGTTCCGCCTGAGAACTCTCCTACCCGAAGCGCATCCTTTACTGCCTGAATGTTTTGTTCGGAGCAGTCAAAGGTATTCGTATAAAAATTCTGAAGAAGCTCCACCTGTTCTACTGCGGAAATCTTCAGTGAGTCGTCAGCCCAGTAAAGCTTCAGATCTTTACTTATCTGCTTGTTTCCATAATTGATTTTTTTCAGAAAGGAGGAGATTTCTGTTCTTCCAAGCAGCTGATCTATGTTCTGAAAATACCAGTTTACAGAGTCCTTCATGGCAGAATCAAGGGTCTGGTACTGTTCCCACCGGGGAAATGCGCAGGGAGTGCCGTCCCATTTCATGGAGGAGGATTCCGGTGAGATAATGCCCTTTTCCAGCCCGTGAAGAGCAGAATAAATTTTGAAGGTAGAGGCCGGAGAAAAACGTTGGACTGCAAGCTCCGGCCGGTAAATTTTCCAAAGCCCGGTCTGACTGTCATACAGAACAAAGCTTCCGTCAAAACCATGGAAATCTGTGGAAAGCTCAAGATTCTCTGTGGTTTTTCCATGTAAAGAAACAGTTTCTTCGGAGCCGGCGTATGCAGACAATACAGGTATCATTCCTGCAATAAGAACAGAAATGAGAAGATAGGAAATTACGCTTTTCCATTTTTGTTTCCTGTTTCTGTGCCGGAAAGAGGTGATTCCCAGGATTCGCCGGCGGAGCTGGCTGCCTTTGCTTACCATTCCGGAAGCAGACGGATAAGAAGAGAGCTTTTCCGCCAGATTTAAAAGCGAAGCTCCGTAAAGAGGGTAATCATCTGCTGATAGATGAGCCAGCACAGAGGCATCGCAGGCAAGTTCCCGCTCCAGGGGGATTTTTTTCAGTACCAGGATAACTGCCGGGTTAAACCAGTAAATAATGCGGAACATAATACAAAGATTATTGACAAGCCCGTCCAGACGGCGGCAGTGCTGAAGCTCATGGAGAAACATATACCGTAATTCATGGGTCTGAAGGACAGAGTCAAGATCGGCAGGAATAAAAATCCGGGGTTTCAGAAAGCCGGTTGTTACAGGCGAATGGATTTTGGGGCTGACAAAAACCAAAATCTTACGGCGAATATGGAGCTCTGTACAGCAGTCTGAAAAAATTTTTTGGATTTCCGGTTTCTCAAGGAGACTGGCACTGCATTTTATTTTATGGAACTTCCATGTAATATGGAAAAATAAAAGCAGGGTTATGGCAGCACCGGTAATCCAGAAGGAAAGAAGTATAAGATTCCAGTGTCCGGGAGCTACAGAATTTACAGAGACTGCAAAATCCCGGATTACGGAGCTGGAATCCGAGGCTGTCATAGAGGAAATGCCAGGGAGGTTTTGCGCGGAAGCCGGCTGCAGGCTGTTTATAAAAGCAGAAAGCCATTGGAATAATGAGCTTCGGGATACGGGAAACGAAAATCCGAAAAAGGACAGTGGGAGAAAAGGCACGGACAGAAGGATAAAATACGGTATGCAGAGATAATACTGGAGCCCCGGAGAAAGCTGGTTTTTCAAAAGTCTTTTTGCACAGACCAGTATTCCTGTAAGAGCTATAAGAATAAGATTACAGATCAGAAAGCGGATACCAAAATTCTGCAAATTAATTTCCCCCTTCCGGAAAACGATCGTTCAAAAGCTGACGAAGAGATTCCAGTTCTTCCCCGGAAACTGGTTCCGTGTCCAGAAAAGAGGAGAACATGGCAGAAAGCTTTCCATTATAATACCGATCAAGAAAACTGGAATTTTTTTGGCGGAGATAATCCTCTTCAGAAAAAACAGGAGAATAGACAAACATCCGGCTGCGTTTTTCATAGCAGAGCACACCTTTTGTCACAAGTCGTTTCAGCATGGTCTGGACAGTTTTGGGACTCCAGTCAGTAGTCCGGCAAAGTATGTCAGTTACCTGGTTGGTACTGATGGGGGCATGTTTCCAGATGATTTTCATTACCTCGTATTCTGCTTCAGAAATCTGGGGAAGTTTCATGACAGTCTCCTTTCGGGATGGATAGAATGGAATCTTACGTATGTAAGATTATTATAGCCCGGGAGAGGGCGGGTGTCAAATACATAAAAAAAGACAGTCACATGACGGTTGTGACTGTCTTTTTTAATTATAAGCTTATAATTAAAAATAAAAGGCGTTTTTATTAGCCGATGTTGTTTACGGCTTTTGTTAAACGGGAAACTTTTCTTGCACAGTTGTTTTTGTGGTAAACACCCTTGGATGTAGCTTTGCTGATTGTAGCAATTGCCTCGTTAAGTGCAACCTGTGCAGCAGCCTTGTCGTTATTCTGAACTGCAGCTTCTACCTTTTTGATGGAAGTTTTAACAGCAGAACGGATAGACTTATTTCTCGCAGCTTTAGTTCTGTTTACTAAGATCCTTTTCTTTGCAGATTTAATGTTAGCCAATGTGGACACCTCCATTTCGAGTTTTTTTGATTGATTGCTACAGGAACAGACACGGGCGCTCCTGTAAACATGCTTATTTATTTTAGTATACATATTCTGGAATGTCAATACATAATTCTCATAAAAATGTAAATCTTATAGAAAAGGAGTTATTTATTGCGTTACACACAGTATAACACTGGAATTAATTTCAGATATCCCGGGAAAAGGAGAGCATGATTTATATCACATGGGACAGAATTGTGTGTATCGCAGAGAAAAGACACTGCCAATATCATTTACAGGCATGGAGGGAAAAATGTCAGGAAGCAGCAGAATCAGAACGGATCTGGCTCTTGAAGCAACGGAGAGCTTTGCCCAAAGCAATACAGAGCTTAGGGGAGTGGAAGTGAAAGAACAATATGACGAAGAAAGAGACATCCGCACTACGGTTGTTAAAATAACAACAGAAAACGGGGCAAAGGCTATGGGAAGGCCTCAGGGAAATTATATTACCATAGAAGCGCCAAATCTTTCGGCCTCGGACGAGGATTATCACAGAGAAATTTCAGAAGAGATCGCCCGTCATCTGAGAAAGCTTGTCAATCTGAAGCGGGAGACATCAGTTCTTGTGGTAGGTCTGGGAAATCAGGCAATTACAGCGGATGCCCTGGGTCCCCACGTTGTGGATAATCTCAGGATGACCCGTCATATTATCAGAGAATACGGACTGAAAAGTACAGAAAAGGAAATTCTGCACCGGGTCAGTGGTCTTGCGCCGGGCGTTATGGCTCAGACAGGAATGGAAACTTCAGAAATTGTAATGGGTGTAGTGGCAGAAACAAAGCCGGATCTTGTTATTGCGGTAGATGCCCTGGCAGCCCGCAGTATCCGAAGGCTGAACCGGACAGTCCAGATCACGGATACGGGGATTCATCCAGGCTCCGGGGTGGGAAATCACAGGATCGGACTTACGGAAGAGAATCTTCAGGTAAAAGTAATTGGAATTGGGGTTCCCACAGTAGTAGATGCGGCAACGATTGTCCATGATTCTATGGAACATCTTCTGGATGCGCTGGAGGAACAGGAGCAGAAAGAGTTCCTGGAGGAAATGATTGCGCCAAATCTTTACAGTATGTTTGTGACACCGAAGGATGTGGATGAAACTGTAAAATATTTAAGCTTTACCATATCAGAGGGGCTGAATATGGCTTTTTCAGGCGTCTGATGGAAAAATCAGAAAATAGATTTCTGCATAGACAAAGCTTATTGCTGCTGTCGCAGAGAATCAGAATATATTACCGGGAAATACTTTGACAGCAGTATATTTCCGGAAATACAGGGGTATAATCATATCATTTTTGTCATAGGATTCTTTGAAAGAGGTGATTCTATGACAAAGCTCCAGAAAGTAACCTGCATTATTTTGAGCGTTTTCTTTTTTGCGGTTCTGCTTTTGGTTCCGGGACCGTTTTTTTTGCGGGGAAATGTGTACAGGCAGCTGCCGCTTTACTGCTTTCTGGAGGAAGAAGCAACAAGTGTTCCTCAGAGAGAAGATCCGGAAACCTATGAAAAACTTGTGGAAAGTAATGCAAAATATCTGGCTGATATGATGAAGGCGGAAAATCTTCAGTCGGGCAGTGATGATATGCGGGAAAATCAGGAAACGGCTGTTGAAAAAGAGAAAAACAGACCGGAAGCACACCTGTCAGAAAATGAAAAACCGGAAGAAAAAACAGAAGAATCGGACAGACACTTGCAGGAACCGCAGGTGACCGGAGAAAAGAAAAGCTCTGAGACAGAGGCGATTCCCACATCAAAACCGGAAGTCAGCCCGGTATCAGGTCCCACTGCCAGTCCGGCAGTCAGTTCAGCAGCCTCTGCACAGCCTGCACTGGCGCAGATTCAGCCTGCCCCGGTTATTGATCTGGCTCCGGAGATTCTGGCAGATTATGATTATCTGCTGAATAATTTTTTTATTGTAGACGAGGATACTGCCACCAGCGCAGAGCAGCTGAATGCAGCAGAATTTCTGGCAAATGATCTTACGGTAAAGAAGGATCCGCGGACGCCTCAGATTCTTATTTATCACAGCCATACACAGGAAACTTTTGCAGATTCCAGAGAAGGCGTGGTGGAGGATTCTATTGTGGGAGTGGGAAACTATCTGGCGAAAATTCTTACAGAAACCTATGGCTATCAGGTACTTCACGTAACACAAGAATTTGATCTGGCAGGAGGCGTGCTGGACAGGAATAAAGCCTATGATTACGCCCGGCCTTATATAGAACAGATTCTGAAAGAAAATCCTTCTATAGAGGTAGTAATAGATCTTCACAGGGACGGTGTGGCGGAGGATCGTCGGCTGGTAACAGAGATCAATGGCAAACCTACGGCCCAGATCATGTTTTTTAACGGGCTCAGTTATACAGTTTCAGGCGGACCGGTAGATTACCTGCCCAATCCATACATACAGGATAATCTTGCTTTTTCTTTTCAGATGGAATACCAGGCCGCACAGTATTATCCGGATTTTTACAGGGGAATTTATCTGTCCGGATTAAGGTATAATCTGCATCTTTGCAGGAGAGCAGTTCTTCTGGAAGCCGGCGCTCAGACAAACACGGTGCAGGAGGTAAAAAATGCCATGGAACCCTTTGCGGATATTCTCAACAGGGTTCTGACAGGGGAATGAAAAAACTTGCTCACATTATACAGAATGAAAATTCTTAAAGGCAATAGAGGATATATGCAGGAGCAGCTTTTGTTTATTTATATGTTATAAGGATTTATGCGTTATATGGAACTGTAAATGAGACAATACAGAATTTTGCACAATAAAATTTACAGTATGCGGACATAAACAAATTTTAAACTTTATTTGTATATCCTGTAAAGACAAAACAGCGAAGATTTTGTGTGCTTTTTTAAATCTGCTCATTTACAGAGATTGTATTTACTTTTGCCGGCTGGAATTTAAAAATGCATTTAAGTTTTGTCGAAGGAAAAAAGAAAATAGGTCTTGAAAATATGAACGTATGTTTGTATAATGGAAACAGGAAAATAATTGGCATATGCTGCCTGCGAAAGGCCTTGGAAAGCAGGGCTGATAACTGGACTTGATGAGGGCGGATATGCTATAATGGGGCACGATATAACGAAAATACACTGAGATAAGAGGAGGAACGCTGCGGAATGACAGATCAGAGCAAGATTCGTAATTTCTGCATTATTGCACATATAGACCATGGCAAGTCCACACTTGCCGACCGTATTATTGAGAAGACCGGACTTCTGACACAGAGAGAAATGCAGGCGCAGATCCTGGACAATATGGATCTGGAAAGAGAAAGAGGGATTACTATTAAATCTCAGGCAGTCCGGATTGTTTATAAAGCAAAGGACGGAGAAGAATATATTTTTAACCTGATCGATACGCCGGGACATGTGGATTTTAACTATGAGGTTTCCAGAAGCCTTGCGGCCTGTGACGGAGCCATCCTTGTGGTAGATGCTGCCCAGGGAATTGAGGCTCAGACACTGGCAAATGTCTATCTGGCTCTTGAACACAATCTGGATGTGCTTCCGGTGATCAACAAGATCGATCTTCCAAGCGCGGAACCGGACCGCGTGATCAGAGAGATTGAGGATGTGATCGGACTGGAGGCAGAGGACGCGCCAAGGATCTCTGCAAAAACAGGACTGAATATTGAGGATGTGCTGGAACAGATCGTGGAGAAGATCCCGGCGCCGGAAGGAGATCCGGATGCTCCGTTAAAAGCCCTGATCTTTGATTCTATTTATGACTCCTATAAAGGTGTTATTGTATTCTGCAGGCTGATGGACGGATGTATCAGAAAAGGCACAGAAGTAAAAATGATGGCAACAGGTTTTTCAACAGAGGTTGTGGAGGTTGGATATTTTGGAGCCGGCCGTTTTATTCCATGTGATGAGCTGTCTGCGGGAATGGTAGGTTACTTTACAGCAAGCATCAAAAACGTCAGTGATACCCGCGTAGGCGATACGGTTACAGAAGTGACCAGACCGTGTGCGGAGGCGCTTCCCGGATATAAGAAGGTTCAGCCTATGGTTTACTGCGGACTTTATCCGGCAGACGGAGCCAAGTACGGGGATCTGAGAGACGCTCTGGAAAAGCTTCAGTTAAACGATGCGTCTCTTTTCTATGAGCCGGAGACTTCTGTAGCGCTGGGCTTCGGTTTCCGTTGCGGATTTCTGGGACTGCTTCATCTGGAGATCATTCAGGAGAGACTGGAGAGAGAATATAACCTTGATCTTGTTACTACCGCTCCAGGCGTTATTTATAAGGTCTATAAAACAAACGGAGAGGTGATCGAACTTACCAATCCGTCCAATCTTCCGGATCCCTCAGAAATTGAATATATGGAAGAGCCTATGGTAAATGCTGAGATCATGGTAACGACGGAATTTATCGGCGCGATCATGGATCTTTGTCAGGAACGCCGGGGACAGTATATTGGCATGGATTATATGGAGGAAACCCGTGCGCTTCTGAAATATAAACTGCCTCTGAATGAGATTATTTATGACTTCTTTGACGCTCTGAAATCCAGATCCAGAGGATATGCATCTCTTGATTATGATCTCTGCGGTTATGAGCGCAGCGAGCTTGTGAAGCTGGATATTCTTGTAAATAAGGAAGAGGTAGATGCCCTTTCCTTTATTGTTCATGCGGAAACTGCCTATGAAAGAGGACGTAAAATGTGCGAGAAGCTGAAAGAGGAAATTCCCAGACAGCTTTTTGAAATTCCGATTCAGGCAGCGATCGGAAGCAAGATCATTGCCAGAGAGACAGTTAAGGCCATGCGTAAAGACGTGCTTGCCAAATGCTATGGCGGCGATATCAGCCGTAAGAAAAAGCTTCTGGAAAAACAGAAAGAGGGAAAGAAGCGCATGCGTCAGGTAGGAAATGTGGAAATTCCTCAGAAAGCCTTTATGAGTGTCCTGAAGCTGGATGAGAAATAAGGAATTCTGTGAAGGTCAAACTAGTGCTAATAGGTGACTGGACGCAGAAGGCTGTAAAGGTCAGGAACAGTAAGGAAAATAGCCTGAACAGGCCTGAGCCTGTCAGAATTGGAGATAGGAAATGAAAAAAAATACAGTAAGAAAGCTGGTTGTTGTTTCCGTGCTTCTGCTCTGTGTGTTTATGGCAGGATGCGGCTGCGGCAAAAAGAAAAAGGATCCGGCCACCCAGCAGGTTCTGAAGATCAGCATCACACCTGAGCCGTCGCCTGCGCCTGAACCGGATAAAATGGATCAGAAGGCAGTAGTCAAAAACGGAAATATTACCATGGTAAATGAATACCTGGTCAACGGGGACAAGGCAGACGATAAAGAAACCGACAGCAAAACAGGTGATAACTCCGAAAACGCAGAAAGTCCGGAACCGGAAACCGATAACGGCAGCGACACAGGAGATCAGGAGGACATTATTGAAGAATAAAGGGAAAAAACCTCTGGAACTTTATCTTCACATTCCTTTTTGTGTGAAGAAATGTGATTACTGTGATTTCCTTTCCGGTCCGTCCGGCACAGAGACCAGGAAAGCATATACAGAGGCTCTTATTAGAGAAATTCAGGCGCTTCCGGAACACCTGGACAGAGAAGTTGTTTCTGTGTTTACAGGAGGAGGAACGCCGTCTCTTCTGGATGCTTCGGACATGGAGCGGATCATGGCGGCTCTCAGAAACAGGTTTGAATTTTTTGAGAATGCAGAGATCACCATAGAGGCCAATCCCGGTACTCTTTCTTCTGATAAGCTGGAAATATATCGGGCGGCCGGTATCAACCGTCTCAGTCTGGGACTTCAGTCAGCGGATAACAGGGAGCTTCAGATTCTTGGAAGGATTCATACGTATGAAGAATTTCTGGAAAGCTATGAGCTGGCAAGAACTGCCGGATTTGACAATATTAATATTGATCTGATGTCAGCAATTCCGGAACAGACCTGTGAAAAGTGGATACATAATCTGAAAACTGCAGCAGAACTGAAGCCGGAGCATATATCCGCCTACAGCCTGATCGTGGAAGATGGGACGCCTTTTGCACAGAGAGAACTGAAGCTTCCCGGTGAGGATGAGGAATATCAGATGTATGAAGATACGGCAGATATTCTGAAGAGATATGGATTTGAACAGTATGAAATATCTAATTATGCAAAGAATGGATATGAGTGCAGACATAATATAGGTTACTGGAAAAGAACAGAGTATCTTGGACTTGGACTGGGAGCAGCCTCTCTTGTAGATGAAGAACTATGGAAATGCCTCTGTGGAGAGGAAACCAGTGGAAGCTCTGAAAGAGAAGGTATGGACGGAACAGAATACTGCAGTCTGGAACAGAGGGAATACCGGTTCTGCAATACCCGGAATCTGCAGGAATATCTGGAGAACAGCAGAAAACCCCGGATAATCCGCCGGGATGTTGCTGCTTTGTCAGAAAAGGAGCAGCAGGAAGAGTTTATGTTTCTTGGACTTCGGATGACAAAAGGCATTTCTGTTCAGGAGTTCAGGGGACGTTTCGGAAAAGAAATTGAAGAAATTTACGGACAAGTTCTGAAAAAATATGAAGCCATGGGATTTCTGGAAGAAAGCGGTGGATTCTGGCGTTTTACGCGAAAGGGAATACATGTAAGCAATCACATTCTGTCAGATTTTCTTCAGGACTGAAGGGCTGAAACCAAAAGCAGGATACAGAATCCAGGTATATACAGGATAGAAATTGGAGGAACAAATGGCTGAACATACAACAGGCAAAAAGTTTATCAGAATCCGCGGGGCAAATGTAAATAATCTGAAAAACCTCAGCGTGGATATTCCGAGAGATGAATTTGTGGTTCTGACAGGTGTCAGTGGATCCGGAAAATCTTCTCTAGCTTTTGATACTATTTATGCAGAAGGACAGAGACGTTATATGGAATCTCTTTCTTCCTATGCAAGACAGTTTCTGGGACAGATGGAAAAACCGGATGTGGAAATGATTGAAGGGCTTCCTCCGGCAATTTCCATTGACCAGAAATCCACCAACCGAAATCCCCGTTCCACAGTGGGAACCGTGACGGAAATTTATGACTATCTTCGTCTTCTGTATGCAAGAATAGGAATTCCTCATTGTCCCAGGTGCGGAAAAGAGATAAAAAAACAGACCGTTGATCAGATGGTGGATCATATCATGTCTCTGCCTGAGCGGACAAAGCTTCAGCTTCTGGCTCCTGTGGTCAGAGGGCGGAAGGGAACCCATGTCAAGCTTCTGGAACAGGCAAAAAGAAGCGGATTTGTCCGTGTTCAGATTGACGGAAACCTGTATGAACTGTCAGAAGAGATTAAGCTGGACAAAAATATCAAACATAATATTGAAATTATCGTAGACCGTCTTGTGGTAAAACCGGGAATCGAAAAAAGACTGGCAGATTCCATTGAAACTGTTCTGGATCTTGCAGAGGGACTTCTCATGGTAGATACCATGGACGGAAATGTTCTGACCTTCAGCCAGAGCTTTTCCTGCCCTGACTGTCAGATCAGCATTGATGAGATCGAGCCAAGAAGTTTCTCTTTTAACAATCCTTTTGGAGCCTGTCCGGATTGTTACGGTCTTGGATACAAAATGGAATTTGATGAGGATCTGATGATTCCGGATAAATCACTGAGTATTTCTCAGGGAGCTATCGCCGTGATGGGATGGCAGTCCTGTACGGATAAGGGAAGCTTTACAAGAGCCATTCTAGATGCTCTTGCAAAGGAATATAATTTCAGCCTGGACACACCTTTTCAGGATTATCCCCAGAAAATAAAAGATGTGCTGATCCATGGAACAGAAGGCAGGTCTGTCAAGGTTTATTATAAGGGTCAGAGAGGAGAAGGCGTTTATGATGTGGCGTTTCCGGGACTGATCAAAAATGTGGAGCAGAGATACCGGGAGACCGGTTCCGATGCCATGAAGCAGGAATATGAAACTTTTATGCGCATCACCCCATGCAAAACCTGTAAGGGACAGCGTCTGAAAAAAGAAGCTCTGGCTGTTACTGTTGGCAATAAGAATATTTATGAGCTGACGGCTCTTTCCATAGAGAATCTGAAGAAGTTTCTGGCTGAACTGAAGCTGACAGAACAGCAGGAACTGATCGGAAGGCAGATTCTGAAGGAGGTTCGGGCAAGAGTGGGATTTCTGGCAGAGGTAGGACTTGACTACCTTTCTCTGGGACGGGCTACAGCAACTCTTTCCGGAGGGGAAGCGCAGAGAATCCGTCTGGCAACGCAGATCGGTTCCGGTCTTGTAGGAGTGGCCTACATTCTGGATGAGCCAAGTATCGGACTCCATCAGAGAGATAACGACAAGCTTCTGAAAGCGCTGATGCGTCTGAGAGATCTGGGAAACAGCCTGATTGTGGTAGAGCATGATGAAGATACCATGCGGGCTGCAGACTGTGTTGTGGATATTGGTCCCGGAGCCGGGGAGCATGGTGGAAAACTTGTGGCAATGGGAACTGCAGAAGATCTGATGAAAAATGAAAATTCCATAACAGGCGCTTATTTAAGTGGAAAATGCAGAATCCCGATACCGGAGGAGCGGAAGAAGCCAACGGGATGGCTGAAGATCCGCGGAGCTTCGGAGAACAATCTGAAACAGGTAAATGTGGATATTCCTCTTGGGATTCTGACCTGTGTCACCGGTGTCAGCGGATCGGGAAAAAGCTCTCTGATCAACGAGGTGCTTTATAAAACTCTGGCGAGAGACCTGAACAGAGCCCGTATCATTCCGGGAAAACATAAGGAAATACTGGGACTGGAAGAGCTTGACAAGGTGATCAGTATTGACCAGTCTCCTATAGGAAGAACTCCCAGATCCAATCCCGCAACTTATACAGGAGTTTTTGATCAGATCCGGGATCTTTTTGCTTCTACGGCAGACGCCAAGGCAAGAGGGTATAAAAAGGGACGCTTCAGCTTTAATGTAAAGGGCGGAAGATGTGAAGCCTGCAGCGGAGACGGAATCATCAAGATTGAGATGCATTTTTTATCAGATGTTTATGTGCCCTGTGAGGTCTGCAAAGGCAAACGATACAATCGTGAAACCCTGGAAGTCAAGTATAAGGACAAAAATATTTATGATGTGCTGAATATGACCGTGGAAGAGGCGCTGGGATTTTTTGAAAATATCCCGTCTATCCGCAGGAAGATCCAGACCTTATATGATGTGGGACTTTCCTATATCCGCCTTGGCCAGCCCTCCACAGAGCTTTCCGGAGGAGAGGCGCAGAGAATCAAGCTGGCAACGGAACTCAGCAGAAGAAGCACAGGAAAAACCATCTATATTCTGGACGAGCCCACAACCGGTCTTCATTTCGCGGATGTGCATAAACTGGTAGATATTTTGAAACGTCTGGCAGACGGTGGAAATACAGTAGTAGTGATCGAGCATAATCTTGATGTGATCAAAACAGCAGATTATATTATTGACATGGGACCTGAGGGCGGCGATCGGGGCGGAACAGTGATCGCAAAGGGAACGCCCGAAGAAATTGTAAAAATACCGGAATCCTATACGGGACAGTACGTGGCCAGATATCTGAAGCAGTAAACAGAGAACTGTCGGAGAGGTAAAGAATTCTCCGGTACAAAATTACGTCAGTGACAGAGTTTGGTCAGAAAGGAGGGCATTATGCCTGCAAGTGATATCGGAATCGATCTGGGCACCAGAAACTGTCTGGTGTATTCTACGGCAAAGGGACTTGTTCTTCAGGAACCTTCTGTAGTTGTTTATGATAAAAATACAGAAAAGATCAGAGCCATAGGGGAAGAGGCCCGTCAGATGGCAGGCCATGTGACCTCTAATATGGAAGTGATCCGCCCTATACGTCAGGGAGTAATCGCTGACTTTAATGTTACAGAAAAAATGCTGAAATATTTTATAACAAAGGCAATGGGAAACAGAGTTTTCCGTAAGCCCCGGATCAGTATCTGCGTTCCAAGCGGGATTACGGAGATTGAGAGAAAAGCTGTTGAGGAAGTTACTTATCAGGCCGGGGCCAGAGAAGTTTTTCTGGTAGACGAGCCAATTGCCGGAGCCATAGGCTCCGGTGTGGATGTAACCAAGCCTTTTGGAAATCTGATCGTAGACATAGGCGGAGGAACCACAGATGTGGCAGTGATCTCTCTGGGAGGCGTGGTTGTTTCTGCCTCTGTTAAGGTGGCAGGAGACGCCTTTGACCAGGCAATCATGAATTACGTGCGCAAAAGCCACAGCCTTTTTATCGGAGAGGATATGGCAGAGGAAATAAAAATCAAAATAGGAACGGCAATTGAAGAGTCCAGTCCTCATGTTATGGAGGTAAAAGGCAGAAACATTATGACAGGACTTCCCAAAACAGTTAAGCTGACCTCTGAAGAAGTGCGGGCTGCTCTGAAGGATGCCACAGGACAGATCGTAGAGACTGTGCATGGGGTTCTTGAAAAAACTCCGCCGGAACTGGCGGCAGATATTGTTGACCGCGGGATTGTTCTTACGGGAGGCGGCGCGCTTCTTCGGGGAATGGATACGCTGATCGAGAGGAAAACAGGAGTCAGCACACTGACCGTGCAGAATGCAATGAGCGTAGTTGCTGTAGGAACCGGAAAATATGCTGAAGTAAGAGCAAGAATGGAAGAGTAAGATGAGTGAAAGCGTAACAGGATATATTGACCATATTATATTCAGAAATGAAGACAACGGATATACGGTCCTTGTTCTGAAAGGAACAGAAGGCGACGATGAGGAGCTGACCTGTGTGGGAACTTTTCCTGTGATCAGCCAGGGAGCCACCATTGAGGCTTCCGGGAATTTTATCAATCATCATATTTATGGAAAACAGTTCCAGATCACCTCTTTTACAGAAAAAATGCCTGAGGATGCCATGGCAATGGAGCGCTACCTTGGCTCCGGGGCTATTAAGGGGATTGGAGCGGCTCTGGCTGCCAGGATTGTCCGCAGGTTTGGGGCAGATACCCTTCGGATCGTGGAAGAAGAGCCTGAACGTCTGGCTGAGATCAAGGGGATCAGTGAAAAAAAGGCCCGCGAGATCGCTGCTCAGATGGAAGAAAAGGCAGATATGCGAAAAGCAATGATGTTTTTGCAGAAATACGGGATCTCCCTGAATCTGGGGGCAAAAATCTATCAGAAATACGGAGATTCTGTTTACAGTGTTCTTCAGGAAAATCCTTACCGCCTTGCAGATGACATCAGTGGCGTGGGGTTTAAAATCGCGGATGAGATCGCAGGGCGCATAGGTATTCATACAGATTCAGATTACAGGATCAAAAGCGGAATGATGTATACTCTTTTACAGGCGACAGGAGAAGGCCATGTGTATCTTCCGAAAGAGGAACTGTTCCGGAGATCCTCCGAGCTTCTTGGAGTGGACGCCTCCTATATGGAAAAGCACCTTATGGATCTTTCCATGGAAAGAAAGGTGATCCAGAAAGAAGAGGGGGAAATGGTACTGGTTTACCCCAGTCGTTTTTATTACCTGGAGCTCAATACCGCCAGAATGTTAAGAGAGCTGAATATTGACTGTCCTGAGGATGAAGCTTTTGTGCAGCGCAGGATTGCCCAGATTGAAAAGGAAACAGGCACAACACTGGATGAAATGCAGAAAAAAGCAGTGACCGAGGCTGCCGGCCACGGTCTTTTTATTTTAACCGGAGGACCGGGAACCGGAAAAACGACAACCATTAACGCAATTATCCGTTTTTTTGAAGGAGAAGGCAGTGAACTGCGTCTGGCAGCGCCTACAGGAAGGGCTGCAAAGCGGATGACAGAGGCTACAGGCTATGAAGCTCAGACCATACACCGGCTTTTGGAATTAAACGGAATGCCGGAAGAGGAAAGACAGGGACAGGCAGTTCATTTTGAGCGAAATGCGGAAAATCCTCTTGAAGCAGATGTGATCATTATAGATGAGATGTCTATGGTGGATATTCAGCTGATGCATTCCCTTCTTCTGGCAGTAACCGCAGGAACACGGCTGATTCTTGTAGGAGATGAAAACCAGCTTCCAAGTGTGGGGCCGGGAAATGTTTTAAGAGACATTATCCGAAGCGGAGAATTTCCGGTGGTAGAGCTGAAAAAGATCTTCCGGCAGGCGTCAGAGAGTGATATTGTTGTCAATGCCCACAAGATCAACAGGGGAGAACAGGTGACTCTCAGTAATAAAAGCAGCGATTTCTTTTTTCTGAAGAGACAGGATGCAGATATTATCATCCGAGTGGTGATTGCCCTGATCCAGGAAAAGCTTCCCAGATATGTTGAGGCAAAGCCGTTTGATATCCAGGTTCTGACACCTATGCGAAAGGGACTTCTGGGCGTGGAAAGGCTGAACCAGATCCTGCAGCGTTATCTGAATCCTCCGGAACCATCCAAAAAAGAAAAAGAATATGGTCAGGGTCTGTTCCGGGAAGGCGACAAAGTCATGCAGATCCGGAACAACTATCAGCTTGAATGGGAGATCCGCGGAAGGTACGGGATTCCTGTAGATAAGGGCGTGGGTGTCTTTAACGGTGACACGGGGATCCTGAAAACGATCAATGAATTTTCGGAAACAGCGGAAGTAGAATTCGAGGACGGACGCTGTGCGGAATATTCCTTTAAACAGCTGGAAGAACTGGAACTTGCCTATGCAGTGACCATACATAAATCCCAGGGCTCTGAGTATCCGGCAGTGGTGATTCCTCTTCTGTCAGGACCGAGGATGCTTTTAAACAGAAATCTGCTGTATACGGCTGTCACAAGAGCACGCCGTTGTGTGACAATTGTGGGCAGTGAAGAAACTTTCCGGGAAATGATAAAAAACGAAAAGCAACAGAGACGCTACAGTTCTCTTGATATCAGATTGAAAGAAGAGCTGTAGAGGCCTTTTTCATCGGGGAGAAAGGACTGTTTTTGAATAAATATGTGAATGTGTTTCTCAATATCCTTTACCCCAGGCACTGCCCGGTGTGTCACAGAATACTAAAAGATCAGAAAACACTGATCTGTCCGGAATGTGAAAAGGGATTTTGCAGGATTGGGGAGGATTATTGTCTGAAATGCGGAAAGCCTGTAAAAGATCAGGAAGAATACTGTGGAGAATGTTCAGCGCTTTGCCGCAGCTTTGACCAGGGAAAATCTGTTTTTATTTATAATGGGAAGCTGAGACAGTCGCTTGTGAGATACAAATACTACGGATGCAGGGAATACGGGGATTATTATGCGGATGCAGTGTGTAGATATACAGGAAAAGATATCAGGAGATGGCAGCCGGATGTGATCGTGCCGGTTCCCCTTACAAATCGAAAGCAGCGTATGAGAGGATTTAACCAGTCTGCATATCTGGCGGACAGAGTGGGAGAGCAGCTTCAGATTCCAGTGGCCCATGGGCTGGTAAAAAAGGTTCGCAGTACAAAGTCCCAGAAAAAGCTGAATGCAGCGCAGAGAAGGCAAAATCTTGCAGACGCATTCCGGGCAGAGGAAAATATCCGGGGGCTGACCGTACTTGTAATTGATGATGTATACACAACGGGAAGCACTGTGGATGCAATGGCCCGGTGCCTGAAGGAAGCAGGCGCTGAGCATGTGTATTTTATAACGCTGTGTACAGGACAGCAGTAGAAAAACCAGAAAAACACTTTTCATGGATAATGATATATGTTACAATTAAATTACTGTGAATATCTGTGTCCTTTTGCAGAAAATACAGGAGACAGATATGTCCGGTGGTTTATTCAGAAACAGATTGCTTATTGAGGAGTAGATCATGATCAACGAAGAAAAGGTTAAAATAATGACCAAAATTGCTATGTATGAGCAGGGAAAAGGCAGAAGATACCTTCCGGTCAGCAAGTATTACAGAAGTGACTATATCGGACTGGCTCTGATCAAGAACTTTTTTCTTGTTACCATCGGGTATGCGCTGGCAATTGCTGCAGTAGCTGTATATTTTGGTGAGTATCTGATGGAAAATATCCATAAGATGAATCTTGTTTCCATGGGTATTTACATAATTGTAGGATATGCTGTTGTTCTTGTAGTATATTCTGTTCTTACTTATATTCAGTATTCTGTGCGGTATTATAAAGCCAAAAAGAGTGTGCGGGAGTATTACAGCCAGCTTACTGAACTCAGCAAGATTTATGCGCGCGAAGAGAAAAAAGCAGCAGGCAGAGGAACTGCGGGAGGGTATCGGAAATGACAGCTTTACTGGAATTTAAACAGAAAATAAAAGGATTCTATGCAAAATATGAAATGTATCTGCAGCCATTGATGAAATTTGTTCTGGCTCTGATATATTTTATATGGATCAATTCCAATATGGGATATATGACAGCTCTGGATAATATGTTCGTGGTACTGATACTTGCGCTGATCTGTTCTATTCTGCCATCTGCAATGACTATATTTGCAGGATTTGCTATGATGGTGGGTCACAGCTATGCTCTGGGAATCGATGTTGCGGGATTCATGCTTGTTCTGATTCTTTTTATGATGATCGTATTTCTCAGATTCAGTACAGAGCAGAATATTGTTGTGGTTTTGACACCGCTTGCCTGTGCATTTGACCTTCCGGTACTTCTGCCGGTTGGCTGCGGCCTTTTAAGCAGTGCGCTTTCTGCACTTCCGGCAGCCGGCGGTGTGATTATCTATTACTTTGTAAGATTTCTTGGAAGTCAGTCTCAGATACTGCAGAATCCGGAAGGGGAGATCATGGACAGAATCACGCTTCTCTCTGACGGACTGATGAAAAACGGAGAGATGTGGCTGACTCTTGTGGCTTTTGTGGCTGTGATACTGGTGGTAAATCTGATAAGAACCAGAATGTTTGATTATGCATGGCGCATTGCTATTGTTGCAGGCGGCGTAACTTATATAGTCATTATGCTGATCGGAAGTATTTTTATGGGGATTTCTATCTCTGTGGTTTCGATGATCATCTTTTCTGTTGTGTCTGTCCTTATTGGTCTTGTTCTTGAATTTTTTGTATACGGAGGAGACTATACACGTACAGAAAGACTTGAATATGAGGACGATGAGTATTATTATTATGTAAAAGCGGTTCCCAAGGCTCTTGTAGCTACTTCTGATCGCAGTATCAAAAAAATCAACGCCGAGCCGTCACGGGAAGAAAAAAAACAGAATGAGCATGTGGTAAAATATAACGAGCCGCTGTTTCAGGGACAGGAACCGAAGAAACAGTCCGGAAAACGCAGGCCGCAGCAGGATGAGCAGCTGCTCAGAAGACCTTCTGTGGACAATGTTGATTTTGAGAAGAAACTGGAGGAATCCCTGAAAGATCTGTAACAGAAATGTGATCTGTAACATGAAAATGTATGAGAAAGAGAGGAGCAGTTATGCAGAACATCATAAGTGTATTGAACAGATACGTATCGCATATCAATATGCCTTCTGTCAATATCATTGATGTAATAGAAATTCTGTTGATTTCTGTATTTGTATATCAGTTTATGGTATGGATCAAGTATACCCGCGCCTATACTCTTTTGAAGGGGCTTCTGGTTATCAGTGCCTTTCTGCTCATTGCGTACATTTTTAAGATGAATACGATCCTGTGGATCGTGTCCAAGCTTTCCGGCGTACTGATTATGGCAGTGATCGTTATCTTTCAGCCGGAACTGCGTAAAATTGTAGAACAGCTGGGGCAGAAGCGGATCATGTCAGCCATCATTCCCTTTGATGTGGGAAAAGAAGTAAAAGAGCGTTTTACAGATAAAACGATCAACGAACTTGTGAAAGCCTGCTTTGACATGGGGGAGGTTAAGACAGGGGCTCTGATCGTTATTGAACAGAAAAATCGCCTGGATGAATATATCCGTACAGGAATCAATGTGGATGCAGTTCTTTCCAGTCAGCTTCTTATTAATATATTTGAGCACAATACTCCTCTTCATGACGGGGCAGTTGTTATGAGAGGGAACCGTATAGTGGCAGCTACCTGTTATCTCCCTTTGTCAGATAATATGGAACTGAGCAAGCAGCTTGGAACCAGACACAGGGCTGGGGTGGGAATCAGTGAGGTTTCAGATTCTGTAACCATTATCGTATCAGAAGAAACCGGACAGATTTCTGTGGCGCAGGAAGGGAAACTTGAGAGAAATGTTTCATCTGCCAAGCTGAGAGAAATTCTTGAAAAAGCGCAGAATAAAACAATCGTGGATAACAACAAACTGAGACAGCTTTTAAAAGGGAGGTCAAAGCATGAAGGAAAAACTGACAAATAATCTCTCTCTGAAAATTCTTTCTCTGCTTGTTGCTGTTCTGGTATGGCTTCTTGCTATTAATATAGACAATCCGATTGTGAAAAAGACTTTTATAGTAACAGACGTTCAGCTTCTGAATGAAGCCTATATTGACGCAGACGGCAAAATGTGCATGCGAAATGAGGAACAGGAGCCGATCCGTGTCACAATCAAGGCTCAGAGAAAGGTTCTGGATGATCTGACGTCAGCGGATATTCGCGCAGCAGCCGATCTGCAGCAGGCAGTGAGCCTGGACACAAATCCGGTCATGGTGCCGATAACCGCTACAGTAGATAATATTGCCCCGGGGAATATTCAGGTGACTCCTCAGAATCTCAGTCTTCATATAGAGGATAAGGAAACTAAGGAGTTTGTTGTTACTGTGACAACCAAAGATACAAAGCCTGAAAGAGGCTATGAAATTGGAAATTTAGTATCCAGTCCTGAGAAAATCAGGATTACAGGACCAACATCTCTAATCAATAAAATAGATAAAGTAACAGCCTCTGTTGATGTCAGTGGCGCATCTTCCGATGTGACCAGAGAGACAGATGTTACAGTCATTGACAAAAACGGCGAGCAGTTCAGCAGCCAGGATATGTCATATCTTAATGTGTCAAAGGTTTATGTGACTGCCCGTTTATGGAAAGTGCGTACAGATGTAAAAATCAGCGCAGAATGCTCCGGAACGCCGGCAGATGGTTATCAGGTGGAAGGTGTTACCACTACGCCCAATGTGATTAGTGTGTCGGGAAGCGATGAGGCGTTACATGCTCTTGCTGAGCAGAATAACACAGTATGGATTCCCGCAGAGGCTATTGATATATCCGGCAGGGATAAGGACTGTGAAGAAAAAATAAATATATCTGATTATCTTCCGGAGGGACTGAAACTGACCAGTGATTCCAGTGAAGATGTATTTGTTCATGTAAATATTCTTCCGGAGGGAAGTACTGTATGCGAGGTTCCTACAAAAAATATTAAAGTGGAAAACGTGCCGGATGGAATGCAGGTGGCATTTGATGCGGCACAGATAGAACTTCGTGTAAAGAAAACAAAAGAGGACCTGGGAGATCTGAAGGAAAAAAATATTAAAGCCTCCATTGATCTGAAAGATAAAAAAGAAGGAACTTACGAGGTGGTTGTTGATATCGAGATTCCTGAGGGATATGAACTTGTGGATGAGGTAAAAACACAAATTGAGGTTTCCAGGATTTCCAAGGCAGAAGAAAACAGTTAAACAGGAGAAGGGAATATGGTCAGTCAGAAAATTACAATCAATAATCCTTCCGGGCTTCATTTGCGGCCTGCAGGGAATTTGTGTAATGAGGCGATCAAGTATCAGTCATTGATTACCTTTACGTACGAGGGGGGAACAGCCAATGCAAAGAGTGTGCTCAGCGTATTGGGGGCCTGCGTAAAATGCGGGGATGAAATTGAGCTTGTCTGCAAAGGGGCAGACGAGGAGGAGGCAATGAAAGCTATGGTCAAAGCTATCAGCAGCGGCCTTGGTGAATAAATAATAACATGTGGAATGAAGAAGAATAAATAAGGAGGAAGTACGTTGAAAAAACGAGTAGTGGCGATTCTTTTGAGCCTGACAATGTGTTCATCTATGGTAACTGAGGCCGGTGCGGCAGCAATGCTGGATACGGCAGTGGAGTCTGATTCTGAAAACAGTTTTTCGGATTCTTCATCAGATGTTACTGTGGAAGAAGAGCCGATGGATGGCGGTGAAACAGAGGCGCCGGAAGATACGGATGGTGGAGACATTTTTGTTGGAGATCCTGAGGGAGAGGTGCAGCAGCCCTCTGATGAACCTTCTGATAATACAGACGGCAATGACGTGACAGACAGTACAGAACCGGAAGAGGGATTTGCAGATGATCTTTTCAGTTCAGGTGATAATATGCCTGAACTGGAACAGAAGCCTCAGACTGTACCGGAAATGGAAAATACAACTGCAGAACCGGCAGCATCTTTTGAATCAGAGGATACAGAAAAGCATACGGCTACCCTGCTTTACACCCGCTGGAAACTGGAAGAGGGAAATAAGTGGATGCTTCAGAAGCTTCCAAAGACAAAAGATATTGCAGTTGATGATGAAAACTCAGAAGTTTTAGATGGAACCGTTGCTGATGAAGGTACTGTACCGGAGGAACTGCCGGATGTTCAGACAGAAAATCAGGATTCTGCAACAGAGGTTGAACCAGAAACTGTATCTGAAGATGCAATGAACATAGAAGAAACAGAAAATCCTGCAGACGATATTCAGGGAGAGACAGAACAGCTGGAGACAATCCCGGAAGTAATCCCTGATGTGGATGCTGTTCCGGAAGCAGAAAATAATATACCGCAAGATGATATGTCTGTGGATGCAAAAGAACCGGTGGAATATTACAGGAATGCATTGGTTGAAATTACAACAGTAGACAGCCAGGGTCAGGTTCTTCAAAAAGGAACATACTATTTTAATGAAAATGGGTGTATGCTGACAGGAAAAAGAGTTGTGAATCCAGGAACAGAGGGATTTTCTTACGATTCACCAGCTGAGTATTTCTTTCAGTACAGCTCCAGTGCCAAGGTGACAAATCCTGACACAGAGGCAGGAAATACACCTACTCCTTTTAATTCCAACATGGGACAGATGCAGAAGAATACCGGATACATGTGGGATGCAGGCGCTTTTCATAAATATGGTGAGGATGGAAGAGCAGAAGAAATTACACCTAATATGATATACAAGATTGGTGGTCAGTTTTATTATCTTTTGGAAGATGGCAAACCATATATTGGTGTAGTAGAAGCTTCCTATAATGGAAGAAAAGGACTGTATGCATTCAGAAAGAGTGAGCCAGGCGAAAAGGTTCCTGGAAAAATGGTATTCAATCGTTGGGCAAGTATGAAAACCAGCAAGGGAGACAAATGGCTTTTCTTTGGATCCAACGGTCTTAATCAAAAAAAAGGAGCAGGTGTATATAAATTGCTTGCGCCTTCCAAGAATACAGAATATCTGATTGATTCTTACGGATATCTTGCCAAAGACAAAGTGATTAAAGCTGCTAATGGTTCCTACTATATGGCAAATAAATATGGCTGGGTATACAAAGACAGCGTTGTTAAATGGAATAATGCCAGATATTATTTTGGTAAAGACGGAAAACGTGTAGAATGGACTAAACGGTGGATTCGTGTACACGGAAACAAGAAAGGACGTTATTATTATATCGGAAGTCTTCCCGGTCGTATTCAGGAAATGAAGGGAATCCAGAATGTTACCATGAATGGTAAACATGTTGGATGGTTTTTGTTCGACTCAAATGGTGAAAATGTTCAGAGCCAATGGTCAGGTGACAGATATTTTCTTGGTGATGGACGTATGGCAAGCGGACCCGTGACGGTAGGTGATTATAAGTACTTTTTTGAACGCAGTTCATCAACGCAGTGTCGTGGAAAAAAATATAAGAGCCAATGGATCAAGTATAATAATAAGTTTTATTATGCAACAAAAGAGGGCAGATTATATGGAGCCGGATGGAAAACAATCAATGGTAATAGATACTATTTTGAAGACTGGACAGCAGTTACTAATGTTGTAAAGAAAGATCCGGCTACAAATCTGTATGGATATCTGGACAGCCGCGGAAAGTTTACAACAGAGTGGATTGCACACAATAATTCAAAAAATAATGCAAGATATGTGAATCCGCAGACTGGAGCAGTATATAAGAATATGACAAAAACTATTGACGGGGTGAACTATCGTTTTGATAAAAACGGAAACCGTGTCAATGACAGAACCAGTGAGTTCAGGCGTAGCAAATATTATCTGGAGTGTGACCGTGTAAATGGAGTTATGACCGTTTATACAGACAGCAGCAAAAAAACTCCGATTAAAACAATTCGTGTATCCGTTGGTCTTCCGGATACGCCTACAAAGGTTGGAACATTTAAGATTACCAGAGCAGATCGCTGGCAGCTCCTGATGGGACCGTCCTGGGGACAGTATGGATCTCATGTAGTAAATGGAATTTATATTCATTCAGTTGCAAGCGGTCAGCCGAATGGAAATAATCTTCCGGCAGGAGAATATCTGAAACTTGGAAATCCGGCTTCTCACGGATGCATTCGCTGCTGTGTGGCAGATGCCAAATGGATTTGGGAAAACTGTAATGGTTCCACAATTCGTGTATTTGACGGCAAGTACAAATCAGATGAATGTTTCAAGGGACCGTTGGGAAGAAATCCTCTGACACCATTAAGGGGAAGCGGAACCTTTGATCCTACAGATCCAAACTATAACTAATCAATAAAAAGGAGGCTGTTGCAAATCCTGTAGAAAATAAGGTACTGCAATGGCCTCTTATCAGGAGGAAGAATATATGAGAACATATCTGGTAACAGGAGGAGCAGGTTTTATCGGTTCCAACTATATTCACTATATGTTTGAGAAGTATGACAATGAAATCCGCATTATTAACGTAGACAAACTGACTTATGCGGGGAACCTTGAAAATCTCAAGGATATTGAAAACAGAGATAATTATACGTTTGTGAAAGCGGATATCTGTGACAGCGAAGAAATCATGAAGATTTTTGAAGAAAATGACATTGACCGGGTTGTTCACTTTGCAGCAGAAAGCCATGTGGACAGAAGTATCCGTAATCCGGAAGTTTTTGTAAAAACAAACGTACTTGGAACTCTTGTTATGCTGAATGCTGCAAAAGCTGCATGGGAGCTTCCGGACGGAACCTTTAAGCCGGACAAAAAATTCCTTCATGTGTCTACGGATGAGGTCTATGGTTCTCTGGAAGAAGACGGTGGATATTTTTATGAGACAACCCCCTATGCGCCTCACAGCCCGTACTCTGCCAGCAAGGCATCTTCAGATATGCTGGTAAAATCTTACATGGATACCTATAAGTTTCCTGCAAATATTACAAACTGCAGCAACAATTACGGGCCGTACCAGTTCCCGGAAAAGCTGATTCCTCTGATTATCAACAATGCTCTTCAGGGCAAAAAGCTTCCCGTATACGGTGATGGAAAGAATGTAAGAGACTGGCTTTATGTTATGGATCATGCAAAAGGAATTGACATGGTTCAGGAAAAAGGCCGCCTTTTTGAAACCTACAACATTGGCGGTCACAATGAAAAACAGAATATCCAGATCATTCATATTATTCTGGATACTCTGAAAGAAATGCTCCCGGAGGGAGATCCCAGAAGAGAGCTTGTCAGAGAAAACCTGATCACTTATGTGGAGGACCGCAAGGGCCATGACCGCCGTTATGCGATTGCTCCGGACAAGATCAAAGAAGAGGTTGGCTGGTATCCGGAAACCTGCTTCGAGGATGGAATCCGCCTGACTATTAAATGGTTCTTTGAGAATGAGGACTGGATGAAAAACGTAACAAGCGGTGATTACCAGAAATATTACAATGATATGTATCAGACAAAATAGTTCTTCCGGAGACTTTTTGGTTTTTTAGGAATATTTTAGAAAAAAATTATGTCTGACTGATGAAGATGCTGCAGTGAACTGGCTGGGGAGTCAGAGCTGCAGCATTTTTTTGCTTAAAACCAGGTATCCATGTGTAACGGCTCAGTTAATGGCTGCAGGCTATATATAAGTTATATCCTAAATCCCGCCAGGTGTTTTGGAATGTTTTTTCTAAAATCCCGAGACATACAGGATAAAATGTTATCACCGAAGCTGAGCCGGAATGTATTCTGGAAGGCGCTTTGGAATGAAATTTGGATAAGCTCCTGGGAACGAATTAAACAGTAACCTTCATGTTGCTGTTCAGGGGGCATTATTCCGTAAGGAACTTTGACATGTTTTTTAATCCCGAGGCATATAGGACAAAATGCTATCACTGAAGGTGATCCGGGATGTATTCTGGAAGGCGCTTTGGAATGAAATTTGGATAAGCTCCTGGGAACGAATTAAACAGTAACCTTCATGTTATTGTTCAGGGGCATTATCCCACCAGGCAATGTGGAAAGCGTTTTGTCTAGACCACTGAGAATGAATTCAACAGTAACTTCCATATCATGTGTGTTCCGTAACATGTACATGCGAGTTTCCGCGGTATGAAAATAAGGTGGAAAGCTTCAGGAGAAAATGATAGAATACCCTATAGATGAATGTCCGTAATCCGGACAGAAAAGAGGTATCCATGAAAAAGATTGTGATTATCGGGGCCAATGATTTTCAGCGCCCTTTAATAAAGAAAGCCGGAGAAATGGGATATGAAACTCATGTGTTTGCCTGGAGAGAAGGCGCTACAGGAGCCGGGGATGCGGATTTTTTTTATGAGATCAGTATTACGGAAAAAGAGCAGATTCTTGAGATCTGCCGTAAAATACAGCCGGATGCAGTTGCAACCATAGGTTCTGACCTGGCGAATATTACAGTGCAGTATCTGGCAGAGAAGCTTGGGCTTCCGGGAAACAGCAGCGCATGTATTGAAAATTCCACCAACAAGTTTGCCATGCGGAATGCTTTTCAGAAGGCCGGAATCCCGGTTCCCTTTTTTCAGGCAGTATCTGTGGGCGACAGAGTAGTTCCGGAGAAATTCCCGGTTATTGTAAAACCGACAGACCGTTCCGGAAGCAGAGCCATTACAAAGGTTTATACTCAGGAAGACCTGGAACGAGCCATCACACAGGCAGCGGAACAGTCTTTTGAACACAGGGCGATTGTGGAAGAATATATTGAGGGAGCAGAGTACAGTGTGGAGACCATCAGCTATAAGGGAGAACACACCTGTCTTGCAGTAACAAAAAAATTTACAACAGGCAGCCCTCATTATATTGAAACAGGACATTTACAGCCAGCCCCTTTGTCAGAAGAGATGTACGGAAAAATTCAGGACACGGTGTTCCGCGCTCTTGATGCCCTTGAAATCAGAAACGGAGCAGGTCATAGTGAACTCCGTATTGATAAAGAGGGAAATATCAGGATCATTGAGATTGGTTCCAGAATGGGCGGAGACTGTATCGGTTCCGATCTTGTGCCTCTGTCCACAGGACAGGATTTTGTGGCAATGGTGGTAGATACTGCTGCCGGGAAACCGCCGGTTTTTACTGAAAAAAAGAAAAAGGTTTCAGCTATTCATTTCCTTATGAATGGAAATGATCTGAAACATCTTCAGGAGCTTCAGAAAGAGCATCCGGATAAGGTGAAAAAAGTGGTGCTGGAAGGAGACGTAGAGCAGGCGCAGATTACAGACAGCGGAAGCCGTCCCGGATTTTTTATTCTTCAGACAGATACTATGGAAGAAATGGAAGAGCTTTTTTATCGCGGTCCCTGGGAAAATCCGCTGAGGGAGCTTCCGGAGACTCCAATACAAAAGCTGAGATTTACCGGGAACATCAGGGAAGACGCTGAGACAACACCAGCTCACAATCATTTTTATATGAAAAGAGAGGATCTTCTCCCTTATTCTTTTGGGGGGAACAAGGTTCGGTTTGCACAGAAGTTTATTGAGGATATGAAAAGAGAACACTGCGACAGCATGATCATTTACGGAAATTATCATTCCAATCTCTGCCGGATTCTTGCCACCCTTTGTTTCCAGCTGCACTTGCCCTGCTATATGGTCCATAATACAGAGGATGTAAAAGAGGATAAAGAAACAGAGAACAGCAGAATCATCCGGAGTATGGGAGTAACAGAGATCCCCTGCAAAAAAACAGAAATTGCAGACGCTGTGCAGAAGGCTGTGGATGAGCTGAGGGAAAAAGGCTGTAAGCCTTATTATATTTACGGAAATACCAGAGGCGAGGGCAGAGAGTGGGTACCAATGGAGGCCTACAGAGAGGTTTATCAGGAAATCTGCTGTCAGGAAAGAAAAATGGGTATTCATTTTGACTATATTTTTCTTGCATCCAGCACCAACGCCACACAGTCCGGCCTTCTTGCCGGAAGTCTGGAAGAGGGTGATGAACGGAATATTGTGGGTATTTCTGTTTCCAGAAATGAGACCAGAGGAAAGCAGGTAATTGCCCGGAATCTGGAGGAGTATGCGCAGATGCATAAAAGCAGCCTGCCTCAGAATTTTAAAGAGAAGATTCTTTTTACAGATCAATATATGGAAAATGGATATGGAACCTACTCACAGGATACGGCAGATCTGATCCGCAGGATTTACCGGTCAGAAGGCATCCCTCTTGATATGACCTATACAGGAAAGGCTTTTTGTGGTATGGTAAAATATCTGGAGGATCATCAGATCCGGAATAAAAATATTCTGTTCCTTCATACAGGAGGAACTCCGTTATTTTTTGATTTTCTGGAGGAGTACAACCTGTAAATATGAAAAAACTTATGATTTTAGGAGCCAGCTATTCTCAGCTTCCTCTTTATGAGGCTGCAGAAAGGCTTGGCATAAAAACAATAGCTGCAAGCACTCCCGGTGACTGGCCGGGATTTCAGGCAGCAGATGAAAGTACGTACACAGATATTTCTGATCCCGGGGCGGTTATGGAAGCTGCCCGTAAATTTCAGGCGGACGGTATTACTACCTGTTGCCTGGATACAGGAGTCCGGGCAATGGGTTATGCCTGCGAAAAACTTGGGCTGAAAGGACTGTCAGAAAAGTCGGCTGATATCAGCAGCAACAAATTTAAAATGAAAGAAGCTTTTATGGCAGGAGGAGTACGTTGCGCCCGCCACATCTGCATCAGAAACCGTGAGGAGCTTGCAGAAGCTCTGGAAAAACTGGATTTTCCCGTAGTGATAAAGGCAGTGGATCTGATGGGAAGCAGGGGGATATTCCGGTGCGATACCAGCGAACAGGCTTTTTCCTTTTATGAAAAAACCATGGAAGCTACAGGTAAGGATTATTGTCTTGTGGAAGAGTTTATTGAGGGAGAACCCTTTGGCTGTGAGGCAATGATGTCAGAGGGAAGACTTTTATACTGCCTTCCTAATAATATAGATGCCTTTCAGAGCTATGTACCCACTCCGGTAGGTCACTCTGTTCCCTGGAAAAAACAGGACAGTCTGGGAGAAGAGGCGAAACGTCAGGTAAAGCTTGCTATCCGTGCAGTGGGGCTGGATAACTGTGCTGTAAACTGCGACCTTATTGAAAAAGACGGAAAGGTTTATGTGATCGAGATTACGGGAAGAGCAGGAGCCACCTGCCTTCCGGAAACAGTAGGACTGTATTACGGCATCAATTATTATGAGGCTATTGTGCGTCTTGCCCTTGATATGGAGCCGGAAAAGCTTTTTACCAAACCGTATCCGGGAAGCGCCAGCCTGTCTAAGATTCTGACCTCAGACAGAAGCGGAACCGTAAAAGCGATCCGAAATGAAAATGCGCCTGCAGAGGATATCATTGATCTTTCCTTTAATATTCAGCCGGGAGATTATGTGAATCAGTACCGGAATGGAAGGGATCGTATCGGACAGATCATTCTTGCAGGGAAAGAACTTCATGACTGCGAAGAGAGGCTGGATGAGATTTTGTCGAAAATTAACATTGAATTTACAGTATGATTGTGAGAAAATAACATGAGAAATAATGACCATGCCTTAAAGAAAAGTACATTTTTGCTGCTGCATATCAGCCTTTTGTTCAGCTCCCTAAGCGGTGTCTGTTCAAAAAAAGCTTCCGGATATACAGATCATATTTTTTCCCTGCCGTTTATTTTCTGGTTTGGACTTGTTTTTGTGATCATGTTCGGCTACGCCATTATCTGGCAGCAGATCCTGAAAAGAATGCCGCTTACTGTGGCCTATGCAAACCGTCCCGTAACTCTGATCTGGGGAATCGTCTGGGGAGCTCTGATCTTTGGAGAAAGGATCACCTGGAATATGATCGCCGGAGCAGCTGTGATTTTTGCAGGAATTTATCTTGTGACAAGTGATAACGCCGGAAAGGATGGTGAGAATTCATGAGCAGTCTTGGAATATCCGTATGTCTTTTGCTTCTGTCGGTTTTTATCTCCTCTGTATCTCAGATCATTCTGAAAAAAGCAGCAGATAAAACCTACGAAAGCACCTTGAAGGAGTATATGAATCCTATGGTGATCGGAGCTTACGGGCTTTTTTTCTGTTCTGTAATACTGACCATGCTGGCTTTGAAGCATGTGCCTCTTTCCATGTCACCGATTCTGGAATCTACAGGTTACATCTTTGTATCAGTAATGGGATATATTTTTCTGAAAGAAAGATTCAGCAGGCGGAAACTTATGGGCTTTGCCCTGATACTTGCAGGGATCGTCATATTCAACTTATAGAAACGAGGGACAAAAGAGATGCTGGTATCGATTGTTATACCGTGCTATAATTCAGAGCAGACCATCGGCAAGGTGGTGGAGCTTGCAATTGAAGAATTTGAGAAACTAAAAGATTACGAGTGTGAATTTGTTCTGGTAAATGATTATTCCAGAGACCATACCTGGAAATCCATACATGCTCTTACAGAAAAATATCCAAATGTAAAAGGAATCAACCTGGCTAAGAATTTTGGACAGCACAATGCCATTATGGCCGGAATGAATTATGCTCAGGGAGAGCTGATCCTGGGAATGGATGACGATATGCAGAATCATCCGTCACAGATCCCACAGTTCCTTGACAAAATGGAAGAGGGCTATGATATTGTGTTCGGAGTGTTTAAACAGAGGAAGTTTTCCTGGTTTAAAAATCTCACAGGGGCAGTAAGCCGGTTCCTTTTGTGGCATCTGCTGGACCGTCCGAAGGATATCCAGATGAGCAGTTTCTGGTGCTGCAGAAAGTATGTAAGAGACGAGGTTGTCAAATACGACGGCTATAATACTTTCCTTCAGGTATTGTTTTTCCGGACCACACACAACATTGCAAATATAGAAATCGAACATTTTGAGCGTGAGGTGGGAACCTCCAACTATAATTTTAAACGTGGACTGAAGCTGTTTATGTCCTGCCTGAATTTTACCGTGATTCCTTTAAGGGCAGCCACCTTTTTCGGAACCCTGTTCTCGGCAGCAGGTTTTATAGGCGCAGTGATCGTTTTTATCCGTAAGCTTCTGAATCCGGCAGTTGCCATTGGCTGGTCTTCGCTGATGTGCGCCATGCTGGTACTGTTCGGCATCTGTTTCCTGATGCTGGGCATTGTGGGAGAATATCTGGGAAAACTGATGCTGAATGTAAATAAGACACCTCAGTATGTGATCCGTAACAAAGAAAATATTTCCGAACAAACTGACAACACAGATAATTAAGAAACAGGAATAGCAAATGATAGATTTTAACAGGCCTGCAATTGTAGGAAAAGAACTGACATATATTAAAGACGCCGTAGATCAGGGAATGCTTTGCGGAGACGGCAAGTATACGAAGCTGTGTTCTGCATGGATGAAGGAGCGGTTTCAGGTAAACCAGGTGTTTCTGACAACCTCCTGCACTCATGCGCTGGAAATGGCGGCATTTCTCTGTGACATAGAGCCCGGGGATGAGGTGATCATGCCCTCTTATACCTTTGTATCCACAGCAGATGCCTTTGTGCTGAGAGGAGCCAGGATCGTGTTTGTGGATATCCGGCCGGATACCATGAATATGGATGAAAACCTGATCGAGCAGGCAATCACAGAAAGAACAAAGGCGATTGTGCCTGTCCATTATGCAGGGGTTGCCTGCGAGATGGATGCGATCATGGCTCTTGCAGAAAAATATCATCTGAAGGTAGTGGAGGACGCAGCTCAGGGAGTAGAGGCTTATTATCATGGAAAAGCTCTGGGAACTATTGGAGATTTCGGGTGCTACAGCTTCCATGAGACAAAAAATTACACCATGGGAGAGGGCGGCGCCCTTGTTTTCCAGAAAAACGAATACCAGGAAAAAGCAGAGATCCTCAGAGAAAAGGGAACAGACAGAAGTAAATTTTTCCGGGGACAGGTAGATAAATACCGCTGGATCGATTATGGCTCATCTTATCTTCCAAGTGAAATGAACGCGGCGTATCTTTATGCCCAGCTTGAGGAAGCGGAAAAAATCGACCGTAAGAGGCATCAGATCTATGACTATTACCATGAGGGGCTGAAGGGTCTGGAGGAACAGGAAAAAATCCAGAGACCTTTTGTGCCGGAAGGGTGCAAGCATAACGCCCACATGTATTATATAAAAGTCAGAGATCTGGAGACAAGAAGCAGGCTGATCACTTATCTGAAAGAAAACGAAATCTGCACTGCCTTTCATTATGTGCCTCTTCACAGCTCTCCGGCAGGCAGAAAATTTGGACGCTTCAGCGGAGAGGATGTTTATACCACACGGGAAAGCGAACGGCTTTTAAGACTGCCCATGTTTTATAATCTGGAAATGTCTGATGTGGAATACATTACAGAAAAAATACTCTCATTTGAGTTTTGACGGAGGAAACACAATGAAAAATAAAATAGCAGGCACTGTGGCAGCCGGAATTGCGGCACTGCTGATCCCTGCAGTATCCGTGCAGGCAGTAACTGTGAATTTCGGAACAGCGGCAGCAGTGAGCTCAGACAGCATTCAGGGATGGCCCAAAGGGCCGGACACAGTTTCTGAGACAGCAGTTCTGATTGATGCGGATACAGGCGCGGTCCTTTATGATAAAGGAAAAGACGAGTACCGTTATCCGGCAAGTACCACAAAGATCATGACCGTGCTTACTGCGATAGAAAACAGTTCTCCGGAAGATTCTGTAACTTTTACAGAGACAGGAGTCCGGGATGTGACCTGGGACAGCTCCAATATCGGAATGCAGCTGGGAGAAACCATTACCATGAAGGACTGCTGGTATGCGGCCATTATCAAATCAGCCAATGAAGTGTGCGCTCAGATGGCAGAGTATGTAGGGGGAACAGAAGCTCAGTTTATTGAAATGATGAATGAGAAGGCCAGGGAGCTTGGATGCAGAAATACACATTTTGCCAATGCAAGCGGGCTTCCGGATTCCAATCACTATACCACAGCCTATGATCTGGCAAAGATCATGCGGGCAGGACTTCAGAACCCCCGGTTCCGGAAAGTTATCAGCGCAGCCAATTATACGATTCCGGCTACAAACCTCAGCGAGGCAAGAGGAATGCATACTCATATGCCTCTTATGGCAAAAGAATCCAATCTTTATTATGAAGGCTGCATTGGCGGAAAAACAGGAAATACCAATGACGCAGGCCATACCCTTGTAGTGGCAGCGGAGCGGAACGGAAGAACATATATTGCAGTTACCATGCGTACAGCAGATCTGGGAGCAAACTGTACAGACAGTATCGCGCTGTTTGACTATGCGTTTGATAATTTTGATACGCTGACAGTCAATGGAAAAAAAATGACTGTGCCAAAAGGTGTGACAGCAGATCAGCTTACCGTAGAGCAGGTGGATAAAAACGGAAAAATGCTGAACCGTTATTTTTATAACGGACAGTATGTAGGCTATGCGGCGCCAGCTGCAACTCCCACTCCGCAGGCTGTGCAGACAGCAGCAGCGGGAACAGGGGAAAATACTTCCAATACTCAGGCAGTACAGGAAGAACCGGAACTTTCGGAATCGGAAACGGAGGACGGACTTTCCGATATGTCAAAAGTCCTTCTTGGAGTGATGGCAGTAATGGCTGTGATCCTGGTGGCATTGATGACAGCCCTTTACTTTAAAGAGAAAAAAATGTACGGTTCCAGAAAATAGGAGGAGAGATATGAAAGGTATTATTTTAGCAGGCGGTTCGGGAACAAGATTATATCCATTGACAAAGGCGATTTCCAAGCAGATCATGCCGGTGTATGACAAGCCCATGATCTACTATCCCCTTTCCACTTTGATGCTGGCAGGGATCAGAGAAATTCTGATCATTTCCACACCAAGAGATCTTCCTGTGTTTGAAGAGCTTCTGGGAGACGGAAAGCAGCTTGGAATGCGTTTTGAGTATGCGGTTCAGGAACAGCCGAGAGGACTGGCAGACGCATTTATCATTGGAGCGGACTTTATCGGAGACGATGCAGTTGCCCTTGTTCTGGGCGATAATATTTTTTACGGACAGAGCTTTTCCAGAGTTCTTCAGAATGCATATAAGAGAACAGAAGAGGAAAAGGGAGCAACTATCTTCGGTTATTATGTAAGAGATCCCAGAGAGTACGGCGTAGTAGAGTTTGACGAAAACGGCAAGGCTCTTTCCATTGAGGAAAAACCGGAGCATCCGAAGTCCAATTATGCGGTTCCGGGACTTTACTTCTACGACAATGATGTAGTGGAGATCGCAAAAAATGTGAAGCCTTCTGCAAGAGGTGAAATTGAGATCACAAGCATTAATAACGAATATCTGAACAGAGGAACTCTGAAGGTAGAAACTCTGGGAAGAGGCTTTGCATGGCTGGATACAGGAAACCATGATTCTCTTCTGGACGCGGCTGATTTTGTCTCCGCATTCCAGAAACGTCAGGGACTTTATATTTCCTGTATCGAGGAAATTGCATACAAACGTGGATTTATCAACAAAGAGCAGCTTGTGGAGCTGGCGCAGCCGCTTCTTAAAACTGCATATGGAAAATATCTGATCGAAGTAGCGGAGGGCTTATAAAATGGGAAAAATTACAGTAGAGACCTGTCACATTGAAGGATTAAAGGTGATCACTCCTGCAGTGTTCGGAGATGACCGGGGATACTTTATGGAGACTTATAATTATAATGATTACAAGGCAGCAGGCATTGACCAGGAGTTTGTTCAGGACAATCAGTCCAGCTCCAGAAAAGGTGTGCTTCGCGGACTTCATTTTCAGATCAACTATCCGCAGGATAAGCTGGTCCGCGTAGTAAGCGGAGAGGTTTATGATGTGGCTGTGGATCTTCGTGAGGGCTCTCCTACTTACGGACAGTGGTACGGAGTGCTGCTTTCCGCAGAAAACAAAAAACAGTTCTTTATTCCAAAGAACTTTGCCCATGGCTTCCTTGTACTTTCTGATTCTGCTGAGTTTGCCTATAAGTGTACAGATTTTTATCATCCCAATGATGAGGGCGGACTTGCATACAATGACCCGGATATTGCAGTAGAGTGGCCGATTCCGGAAGGAATGGAGCTGATCCTTTCTGATAAGGACAAAAAATGGGGAAGCTTTCAGGAATATTCCGCAAACAGGAGCAAAAAGGATTGAAAAAAGAGACATGGCTGCCAGGGGAACTATACCGGAACAGAAGGCTGGTTCTTTCCCTGGCCAAAAATGATTTTAAAACAAAATATGCAGGTTCTTATTTTGGAACAGTCTGGGCCTTTATCCAGCCGGTAGTTACCATCTGTGTATACTGGTTTGTGTTTGGCCTGGCTTTAAGAGGCGGAGCGGACAGAGGAGTTCCTTTTGTTCTCTGGCTGGTAGCCGGACTGGTGCCCTGGTTCTTTTTCCAGGACGGGCTGATCGGCGGGACCAATTCTCTTCTGGAATATAATTATCTGGTAAAAAAGGTTGTTTTTAATATTCGTATCCTTCCTGTGGTAAAAGTGATCTCAGCCGGGTTTGTCCACTGCTTTTTTGTGCTGATCGTTCTGGTGATCTATACCTGCATGGGCTATCCGCCTACCTGGTATGCCATTCAGCTTATTTATTACAGCTTCTGTATTTTTATGCTGATTCTGGCAGTGACTTATTTTTCCAGCGCGGTAGTGGTATTTTTCCGGGATCTCAGTCAGATCATCAACATCGGACTTCAGGTAGGGGTATGGGTAACTCCCATTATGTGGAATTTCAGCGACCTTGGTCTTACAGGGATCCTTACAAAGATCCTGAAGCTGAATCCGGTATTTTATGTGGTACAGGGATATCGTGATTCCCTGATCGATCATGTGGGATTCTGGCAGCATCCGGCGCTGACCCTTTATTTCTGGGCTTTTACCCTGGTGCTGTTTTTCCTTGGAACAAGACTGTTCAAAAAACTTCAGGTACATTTTGCAGATGTACTGTAAACGGAGAAAAAAATGAGTGAATTTGCAATTCAGGTAAAACATCTGGACAAGATGTATAAATTATATAATAAGCCTTCAGACAGACTGCGGGAAACTCTGGGCTTTAAGGTCCCGGTCAGAGAGCATTATGCTTTAAGAGACGTGAATTTTCAGGTAGAGCGGGGCGAAACTGTGGGCATCATCGGAACAAACGGTTCCGGAAAGTCCACCATCCTGAAGATCATTACAGGAGTTCTGAACCCTACGGCAGGAGAGGTGAAGGTGGACGGAAGGATTTCCGCTCTTCTGGAACTGGGAGCCGGCTTTAACATGGAATATACAGGAATCGAAAACGTATATCTCAACGGAACCATGATGGGATTTTCCAAAGAAGAGGTGGATGCCAGACTTCAGGATATCCTGGACTTCGCAGACATCGGAGATTTTGTTTATCAGCCTGTAAAATCTTATTCCAGCGGTATGTTTGTCCGTCTGGCATTTGCAGTTGCCATTAACATTGATCCGGAAATTCTGATCGTTGACGAGGCCCTGTCTGTAGGGGATGTGTTCTTTCAGGCAAAATGCTACCGGAAATTTGAAGAATTTAAAAAGATGGGCAAAACCATTCTTTTTGTCAGCCACGATTTAAGCAGTATTTCCCGGTACTGTGACAGAGTGATTCTTTTGAATAAGGGAGTGAAGCTGGAAGAAGGTTCTCCAAAACAGATGGTGGATATGTACAAGCAGCTTCTGGTAGGCCAGGATCCTGCAAAGGCAGAGGAAAAGAAAGAAGAGCAGAAAGAAAGCTGGAGCCAGCAGTTCCAGGTAAATCCCAATATGCTGGAATATGGTACCAAGCTTGCGGAGATTGTGGATTTTGCAGTTCTGGATGACAAGGACCGCTGTACCAATACCATTGAAAAGGGCAGCAGTTTCCGGATACGGATGAAGGTGGTATTTCATCAGGATATTCAGGAACCGATTATGGCCTATACCTTTAAAGATATTAAGGGTACAGAGATCACAGGAACCAATACTCTGTTTGAAAAGAAATCTGTGGAACACTCTCAGACAGGAGATAGCTGTACAGTGACCTTTGAGCAGGAAATGTTCCTGCAGGGAGGGGAATATCTTCTTTCCTTTGGCTGCACCGGGTACAAGGACGGTGAGTTTACAGTTTTCCACAGACTGTATGACGCATGTAATATCACAGTGGTTTCCAACAAGAACACGGTTGGATTTTATGATATGAACTCAAAAGTGGAGATTCGCTACGGAGAAAAAGCATGATAGAAAAAATCGGTAAGGCAGTCCTGGATGATACCTGTTATCCGGGACAGGATTTATACAGTGACGGAGCCATAGAAGATGAGATGCTGGAAATTGCCAGAGCTTATCCGAAAGAGCAGTGGAACCAGGTGATCGCAGAGCGGAAAAGCTGGCCCATTCTCTATCATTTTTCCCATATAAGGGAAAATATTTTAAGCTGGCTTCCGTTTACCGGAAAGGAAAATGTGCTGGAGATCGGTTCCGGCTGCGGAGCCATTACAGGTGCGCTCTGTGAAAAAGCAGAGAAGGTCACCTGTATTGAGCTGTCAAAAAAACGAAGTGAGATCAATGCCTGGAGACATAAGGACTGTGAAAATCTCACAATACTTATGGGGAATTTTCAGGAGATCGAGCCTGCGCTGACGGAGAAGTATGATTACATTACTCTGATCGGCGTTTTTGAGTATGGGGAAAACTATATTCAGAGCGACACCCCTTATGTGGATTTCCTGAAAACCATTGCCCGTCATCTGAAACCGGACGGACAGATCGTTCTTGCCATTGAAAACCGTTTTGGTCTGAAATACTGGGCAGGCTGCACGGAGGATCACTTTGGAACACTGTTTGAAGGGCTGGAAGGCTATCCCACAACAAAGGGCGTAAAAACCTTTACTAAAAAAGAGCTTACAGAAATTCTGGAAAAGGCAGGGAATCTGAAAGCGCAGTGGTATTATCCGTTTCCGGACTATAAGCTTCCCATGACCATATATTCTGACAGACGCCTTCCCTTAAAGGGCGAGCTGAACCGTATGGAGACAAACTTTGATCGGCTGCGCCTGCAGCTTTTTCAGGAATCTCCTGTGTATGATTCTCTTCTGGACAATGACATGTTCCCGGAGTTTTCCAATTCCTTTCTTCTTCTGATCGGAAAAGAACAGATCTGTCCGGAAATTGTGTATACTAAATTTTCCAATGAGCGGGATGCCCGTTTTGCTCTGAGAACAGATATCTGTGAGCCGGGAAGATTTGAGAGATATGTGCAGAAGCTTCCTGTCAGTGAAAAGGCCTGTGAGCATACAGCCGGTCTGGAACGGATTTATACAGAGCTTACAGAAGCTTATAAAAAGCAGGGTCTGGAGCTTAACCTTTGCAAAACAGTAAACAAAGCTGCAAGACTGGAATATCTGGAGGGAATGACTCTGGAAGAAAAGCTGGATCAGCTTCTGGCTCAGGGAAAACTTTCTGAACTGGAGGAACTGTTCTTTTATTATCTGAAAAAGGTTCAGAACCTTCACAGCACAGATACCTTTATCAAAACGCCGGAGTTTGTACAGGTATTCGGGGACGTAGAGCTGACCGGAGAGTATTCCTGCGCAAAAATGTCCAATATTGACCTGGTTCCTGCCAATATTCTGATTCTGAAGGACAGACAGGTTGTGATCGATTATGAGTGGACTTTTGACTTTCCGGTTCCTGCAGGCTTTATCCTGTACCGGATGATCCATTATTATCTGGAAAGCGACGGAAAGCGCCGTGTTCTGAAGGACAGGGATTTTTATGGCAAAGCAGGTATTACTCAGGAGGAGCTTGCTGTTTACGGAGAAATGGAAAGGAATTTCCAGAAGTATATGCAGGGAAGTCATGTGCCTCTTCTTTCCATGTATGAAGATGTTTCTCCGGGCAAGGTGGAGATTCTTCCCTATTATGAGCAGATGAGGGCAGCAGGAGCAGAGCGGAGGCTTCAGGTGTTTTTTGACCGGGGAAATGGATTTTCTGAGGAAGATTCAGAAGCTTATCCTATGAGCAGAGCAGGGATCAGCATGGAACTTGAAATACCGGAGGATGTGAAGAACCTTCGTCTTGATCCGGGAGAAGCGGCAGGAGGTCTGGTTCTTCGGAAACTTGCTTTTGAAAATGACATAAAAGCGGACTTTACCACAAACGGTTTTCCGGTAGGAGCTGACAGCTATTATTTCGGCGGGGGAGATCCTCAGTTTGTGATCGGAAATATCAGCGGAGAGAAAAGGCTCAGGATTGAAATTGAGATCATGAAAGCTCAGGACGCAGGGGAAAAGTTCTGGAAGAGCTTTGGCCTGGTGTCAGCGGAAAAGGATGAAGAGATCCGCAGACTGAAAGAAAAGATCAGTCAGATGGAAAATACAAAAGTCTGGAAATTGTACAGAAGCATTAAGAAAAAATAAGCTGTCAGAGAGAACTGACAGAAAAAAGGTCTGATGGCAAAATTCCGGCTTTCAGATCAGACAGAATGAGGATGAAATATGGAAGAATTGCGCTTCAGCATTGATGAAGAAAAATATGATGACAGACATGGCCAGGTGTTAAGCCTTGGAGGCTGGTATGCCGGATCTGACAGACAGGAAATGAGCTTCTGTCTGGTGGGAGACGGAAATCAGGAGCTTGTTCTGGCTGATCCTGAGAGATATGAAAGACCGGATGTGGCTCAGGCTCTGGAAGCGGACTTTGGAGAGTTCCTTCCGGGCTTCCGGCTGCGGATTCCAAAGGCAGATCAGCTTGCAGAACAGTTTCAGCAGATCGAGCTGTTTCTTACAGACGGAGAACAGCGGGTATCTGTGTGGAAGAAGAGCGCAGATGAGCTGAAAAGCTTTCTGAACCAAAGCCTGCTGGAATATCACCTGGACAGAGTGGAAATCCTTTATGATACCATGCTGGAAATCCAGGGCTGGGCTGTGGATCAGAGGGGTGAGACGGAGATCACCGCTTTAAATCAGGACGGAAGTCCTTTTGCCTGCAGGATAAGCAGAGGGCGGCGGCCGGATGTGGTGGAGCGCTGCAGCCTTGATGAGAGTTATAAAAATCAGGAAATCGGATTCCGTATTTCAGCTTCTTTAGATGAAATTTCAGGAAAAAAGATCCTGCTTAAATTTACAGGATCTTCTGTGGAAAAGATTTATGAAATCGATGTTCAGAAGCTTCGTAAAGAGCAGAAACCAAAAGGTTTTTTTAACAGGCTTCTGAACCGTCAGGAAAACACTCAGGGAGATTATGAACAATGGCTGAAACGCCATTCTCTGAACCGGCGTCAGGCATGGAAGCAGAAGCATACTTCTTTTGACAGAAAGCCTTTGATCAGTATTGTGATCCCTCTTTACTGTACGCCCCTTCCCTATCTGAAGGAACTGATTGAGTCCATAAGAAAACAGACCTATGGAAACTGGCAGCTTTGTCTGGCAGACGGAAGCCCGGACGAAACCGTTCATGAGTTTCTGAAAAAAAATTACAGACATGAGGTAAGGATCAGCTACAAAAAGCTGAAATCCAACGGCGGGATTTCTGTGAACACCAATAAGGCCATGGAGCTTGCCAGAGGAGAATACCTGATGCTCTGCGACCATGACGATACTCTGGAGCCTGACGCGCTGTTTGAAATTGTAAAGGCCATTAACGATCAGGATGCAGATGTAGTATACACAGATGAGGATAAGGTCAGCATGGACGGACAGCATTATTTTGATCCTCATTTTAAATCGGATTTCAACCTGTTCCGTTTCCGGGATAATAATTATATCTGCCATATTTTTGTGGTAAAGAGACAGGTGGCAGAGCTGGCGGGATATTTCCGAAAAGAATTTGACGGAGCCCAGGATTTTGATTTTATTTTCCGCTGCTGTGAAAAGGCAGAGAAGATCATCCATATTCCCAGGGTTCTGTATCACTGGCGCTGTCATATGGATTCCACGGCAGCAGATCCGGAAAGCAAGGCCTATGCTTTTGAAGCAGGACGAAAAGCCGTGGAAGAGCATTATAAGAGAATGGGGATCCCGGCAAAGGTGGAGATGACAGAACGGCCCGGATGGTACAGAAGCAGACTGGAGATTCAGGGAAAGCCCCTGATCTCTGTGATCATTCCAAACAAAGATCATACAGAAGATCTGGAGCTGTGCCTTTCTTCCATGGCGGAGCGCACCTCCTATGAGAATTATGAGGTTTTAGTGGTAGAAAACAACAGTGAGGAAAAAGAAACCTTTGCCTATTATGAGAAGCTTCATGAGCGTTACCCAAGGGTAAGAGTTCTTGTGTGGGAAAAAGAGTTTAATTATTCTTCCATAAATAATTTTGCCGCAGAGCAGGCAAAGGGAGAATATCTTCTGTTTCTGAACAATGATGTGGAGATCCTGACCCCTGACTGGATGGAGGAAATGCTTGGAATCTGCCAGCAGAAGGAGGTTTCCATTGTGGGAGCCAAGCTGTATTATCCGGATGACACCATCCAGCATGCAGGAGTTGTTCTGGGGCTGGGAGGTATTGCAGGCCATGTGATGTGCCGGGCGTCCAGAGAGGATGCAGGATATTTCGGCAGAATGGTAAGCGTTCAGGAGATCAGCGCAGTGACAGCTGCCTGTATGCTTGTGGATGCCTGTGATTTCCGGGCAGTGGGAGGCTTTGATGAAAGCTTCCGCGTGGCGTTTAATGATATTGACCTCTGCATGAAAATAAGGGATATGGGAAGAAAAATCGTCTTTACCCCTTATGCGGAGCTGTATCACTATGAGTCCAAATCAAGAGGCCTGGAGGACACTCCTGAGAAACAGTACCGTTTTGAAAAGGAAATAACACGTTTTCGGGAAAAATGGGAAGATCAGCTGAAAAAAGGCGATCCTTATTACAGCCCCAATCTGTCTGTGACAGAGGGCGACTGTTCCCTGAGAGAAGACTGAGAAATTGTGAGGTTGGATATGTCAAGAGAGATTTTTGAGGTAACAAAGGACCGGTTTCACCTGAAGGATCCCTGTCAGTATATTCTGCAGGGAACCTGGCCAAAGGAAGCAAAGATGCGCGCCTGTCTGGACGGCTCTGAAGTAAAGGCGGAGATTCAGCGCCTGGAGGTAGTCAGCGCTCTGGAAAGATTTAAAGATCCGGATCTGATGAGAGGCGAGAGGATCACTGCGTCTGTGCAGCTTCCTCAGTCTCTGGAAGGCTGTCAGAAGCTGACCGTGTATGCGGATATGCCGGACCGGCGGATCTGCTGGTTTTCCGTTTCTGCAAGAGAGCTGGAAAAAAGAAGAGGAAAGCCTCAGTTTTTTATTGAAGAGGAAAAAGTGCAGCAGGGATTTCTTCGGATCAGAGGCTGGGCAGTTGCAGACGAGCCGGTAAAAATCCAGATTTTTGATGAAAACAAACAGAAATTAAATGTGGAGATCCTTCGTACCGAACGTGTGGATGTGGAACAGCTTTATGAGGAAATGGACAGCAAAGACAAGTCCGGATTTTTTGTGGAACTTACAAATCTTACCGGAAAGCTTCTGTATCTTGTTTTTTACGCAGGAGACACAAAATCAGTCCATATTGTTCATTTGAATCCGGCTGTTGTTTTTCGGAAAAAAATAGAAAAATACGCAAAAAAAGGTCTCAGGTACTGGAAAAGCCAGGGAAGCGCAGCCATGGTAGGCAAGGTGGTATCCAAGGTAAAAACTGCGTCCACAAGGGAGATTCCTTATCAGAAATGGATCGTCCGCCATCTTCCAGGCTCAAAGGAGCTGGAAAAGCAGAGAAGGACAAAATTTGAATATCAGCCCAGGATTTCCATTGTGGTGCCTTTATATAAAACGCCGGAGAAATATCTCCGCCAGCTTGTGGATACTGTAAAGGCTCAGACCTATCCAAACTGGGAGCTTTGTCTGTCGGACGGCAGCGGAGCCGATTCTCCCATCCGTAAGCTTCTGGAATCTCTGGCCGCTTCAGATGAAAGGATTAAAGTGATCTATCATGAGAAGGCTCTGCAGATCTCTGAAAATACCAATGCGGGAATTGAGGCTGCCACAGGCGATTACATTGCTTTTGCAGATCACGATGATGAGCTGACGCCTCACGCGCTGTTCCAGTGCGTAAAGGCATTAAATGAAAACAGGGACATCCGTATTCTTTATTCCGATGAGGATAAAATGTCCATGGATGGCCACAAGTTTTTCCAGCCTCATTTTAAGCCGGATTACAATCCGGATCTTTTGTGTACGGTAAACTACATCTGCCATCTTTTTGTGGTGGACAGAGAGATCATCAGTCAGGTTGGAATGCTTCGTAAGGAGTTTGACGGGGCTCAGGATTATGATTTTATTTTCCGCTGTGTGGAAAATGTAAAGCCGGAACAGATTTATCATATTCCCAAGATCCTTTATCACTGGCGCTGCCATGAGGATTCCACAGCAGAGAACCCGGAAAGCAAGACCTATGCCTTTGAGGCAGGAAAACGGGCTATTGAAGAGCATTATAAGAGAACCGGGATCAACGCTGAGGTGCTTCAGGGAGAGTTTCTGGGTCTTTACCGCACAAGGTTTATCCGGGACCATGATCCGCTGATCTCCATTATTATTCCCAATAAGGATCATATTGCAGATCTGAAGCGGTGCATGGACTCCATTGACAAAAAATCCACATATCAGAATTATGAATATATTATTGTGGAAAACAACAGTACGGAGGAGGAAACCTTCCAGTATTATAAAAAGCTGGAGGCAGAGAATCCGAAGGCCCATGTGGTTTACTGGGACAGAGAGTTTAACTATTCTGCTATTAATAATTACGGAGCTTCTTTTGCAAAGGGTGAATACATCCTTCTTCTGAACAATGACACGGAAATTATCAATGAGGACTGTCTGGAACAGCTTCTGGGATACTGTATGCGAAGCGATGTGGGAGCTGTGGGAGCAAGAATGTATTATGAGGACGATACCATTCAGCATGCGGGAGTTGTCATTGGCTTCGGAGGCATTGCAGGACATTGCTTTGTGCTGCAGCCAAGAGGAACCACAGGCTACTGCCACAGAATCATCTGCGCTCAGGATTACAGCGCAGTTACAGCAGCCTGCATGATGGTAAAACGGTCTGCCTTTGATGAGGTAGGAGGTCTTACGGAGGAGCTGGCAGTTGCTTTTAACGATATTGATTTCTGTATGAAGCTGAGAGCCGCAGGCTATCTCATTGTGTACAATCCTTATGCAGAGCTGTATCATTATGAGTCAAAGTCAAGAGGTCTTGAGGACACACCGGAAAAGGTTGCGCGGTTTAATAAAGAAATTCAGATTTTTGAAAGACGCTGGCCGGATATTATGAGGGACGGAGATCCTTATTATAATCCGAACCTGACATTGAAGAGTCAGGATTTTTCGCTGAAAAGGATATAGGAGGTTTGGTATGAAGGTATTGGTTACAGGAGTAAACGGACAGCTTGGCCACGATGTAATGAACGAGCTTGCAAAAAGAGGCTATGAGGGAGTAGGCGTAGACGTGGCGGAAATGGACATCACAGACGCAGAGACTGTGCGCAGAGTGATGGAAGAGGTGCGCCCGGACAAAATGGTTCACTGCGCTGCATGGACAGCAGTGGATGCGGCAGAGGATGAAGCAGAAATGTGCCGCAAGGTCAATGCAGAGGGAACCGAAAATATTGCCAGAATGTGCGGAGAAATGGATATCCCAATGATCTATTTAAGCACAGACTACGTGTTTGACGGTCAGGGAACCCGTCCCTGGGAACCGGATGATCCGGTGGTACAGCCTCTGAATGTTTACGGTCAGACAAAATATGAGGGCGAGCTTGCAGTAGAAAAATATACCGACAAGTATTATATTGTGCGTATTGCCTGGGTATTTGGTGTCAATGGAAAGAATTTTATCAAGACTATGCTGAATCTGGGAAAAACACATGATACACTGACTGTTGTGGACGACCAGATCGGCACTCCTACCTACACCTATGATCTGGCCAGACTTCTTGTGGATATGCTGGAAAAAGAAGAGTACGGAAAGTATCATGTGACAAATGAGGGCGGATATATTTCCTGGTGTGATTTTGCAAAGGAGATCTTCCGTCAGGCAGGAATGAACGTAACGGTAACTCCGGTAAGCTCCGATCAGTATCCGGCAAAGGCAAAAAGACCTTCCAACAGCCGTCTGGAAAAGAAAAAGCTGACAGAACACGGCTTTACCCGCCTTCCGGACTGGCAGGATGCCCTTGCCCGTTATCTGAAGGAGATCATGTAAGCAGATATGAATAATACACATAGGACAAAAAGAGCGGTGGATAAAGCCACCGCTTTTGCTAAATGGTGTGGAAAAGATCTGAAATATCCGGCGCTTTTGTTTCTGCTGATGACAGTCAGCAGCATGTTCATGTTCCGGGACTATCTTTTTGGAGATCAGCTGATGATTTTTAATGATATCGGAAGCGACACCTGGCAGCAGTATATTATGAATTACACTGCCATTGTCAACGACATCCGGGACGGAAGCTTTTCTCTGTGGGATTTTTCCAATGGACTGGGCGTGAATCTTTTTAATTTCAACCTGTTCGATCCCTTCCTGATGCTGCTGTATGGACTGGGAGTAATTCTGGGACCTGCGCACATGCTGCTTTTTATCAATGTGATACAGATCATAAAAATGCTGATGGCGGGTCTGGTCTTTTACTGGTTTTTATCTCAGTTTTCCTTCAGTCCCAGGGCAAAGCTGGCTGCTTCCTATGCATACGGCTTCAGCGGTTTCCTTCTGGTGTGGGGACAGCATTATCAGTTTGGAACAGCAGTGATCTATCTTCCTCTGCTTTTGCTTTTCTGCGAAAAATTTATCCAGAAGAAAAAAGGAAGAGGATTCTTTCCGGTGATGGTATTTCTCTGCGGAATTTACAGCGTGTATTTCACCTACATGTGTCTGGCTGCCACAGGGCTTTATCTTCTTTTCAGGATTTTGATGGTGGATGATTTGACACTGGCACAGAGAGTGCGGAGGTTTCTGCTGGGCTGCGGAGAAATCCTTCTGGGTGTGGGGATGAGCCTTGTGGTATTTCTTCCTATGGCAGAGGTGCTTCTGAATGTTTCTTCCCGGCTTGACAGCCAGGGAACCGGATTCCTGCAGTGGATTCAGCAGTGCTTTACTCCTTATCACACAAAGGTCTACGATTCCATGATAAAGCATCTGTTTTCCAGCAATCTGCAGAACGGCTTCGGCCTTGCAAAAGGTCCTCAGTCCTATGCCATGAATTATTATGAGGATCCCATTTTTTTCTGCTCTGTACTGGCAGTGTTTCTGAGTGTCCAGTTCCTTTTTGTACTGCGCAAGACCCAGATGAAAAAAAGGGCAAAAACAGTGTTGTACAGCGCTGCAGTTCTGATTTTTATCGGCGTGGTCTTTCCGGTTGGAGGAACAGTGTTTAATTATTTCACAAAGCCTACGCAAAGATATACCTTTGTTCTGATCCCGCTTTTTCTTATGGCAATGGCATGGATGTGGGATTATCTGAGAAAGGGCGGAAAGCTCTGTCTGACTTTAATACTGGCTGTAACGGTCCTTATGGGCTGGGCGTATCTGGAAGGCTGGAAACAGGCAGGCTTTGCAGAATATAAAAGAAATATCCTGATCCTGGCAGTTACAGGAACCGTGATGGCAGTGTGTCTTGTTCTTTTAAATTTTGTACATAAGCAGGCTGTGCGGCAGGGGCTTATGGCTGTGCTGGCGTTGGCTCTTCTGGTGAACGTAGCGTCCGAGGGCGCAGCCAACTTTCAGGCAAGAGTTACCATGAAGAAAACCGATACACCTGCAGAGCTTATGGAGCAGGAAATGGCTCAGTATGAGGCTGACAGGAAATCAGATGATAAAGAAACAAAATACCGGGCAGAAATGAGCAAGCCACAGGATTTTTTCAGAGAAATGTATCGTGCAGACCTGGGGCAGTGCCTGGATTATCTGGAACAGAAAGACCAGAGCTTTTACCGGGTGGAAAAGGATTACATATCAGGAACAGTTGCCATGGATGCTTCCGCCCAGGGCTATAATGGTATTTCTTCTTATAATTCCGTTATAAACGGCCATGTGAAGGAATTTGTGGAAACCTGCTGTCCGGAGCTGTTTTTTGCGGATCAGAACCATTACACCTTCTGGAACAATGTAGAAGAGAACCGTCTTGCGGCGTTCCTTGGAATACGCTATCTGCTTTCCGGACAGGAAACACCTCAGGATGGCTGGAAGCTTCTTGACAGGGTGGGAAGCCTTTATATCCATGAGAATGAGGCTCAGGCAGGAACCGCGCATTTTTATACGGATGCGGTGACAGAGGAAAGTATGAAGGCTCTGTGCACGGAGGAAAACAGAGATGAGCTTCTGGAAAGCGTGATCGCTCTTCCTCAGGAAGAAGAGGGCTCAGAGACAGATGCGCTGAAGAGCGGCGGAAACTCAGAAGAAGAAAACAACGCTGTGAAACTCTCAGATAATGATCTCACATATGGGCCGACAGATCTGGAAGAGGTTTCTGATATTGGAAACGTTGTTTCCGAACAGGACAGGCAGGTAATGGAGGCCTCACAGATCATTCTGGATGATCCGGAAAAGGATGCTTATATTACAGGAACCGTTCATGCGGAAGCTGACGGATATGGACTGTTTATGATCCCCTATGAAAAGGGCTGGAGCCTTACCATTGACGGGAAGGAAACAGAGCTTTTAAGAGGTGATATTGGTTTTCTGGCATGTCGGCTCCCGGAGGGAGATCACAGTCTGGAACTGAAATTTGAGGCTCCGGGTCTGGAGGCAGGAGCAGCCGGAAGTGCAGTATTCTGGGTTTTGTTTGCAGTGAGCAGGGCAGTGCCCCGGTGGAAGAGATACAAACTGAAAGTGAAAAGTGAGTAAGAAAACAGGTTTGTTCACCAGCGGAAAAAGAGAGGCACAGGAATAAGAATTTCCAGGCGATCTATCAGAAATCCGTCTGAAAAATGGAGGTAAAAGGATGAAGTTTGCATTTTTAATTATGGGAAAATTTAACAGTGAAACAGATAAAGCGGCAATTCATAACGGCGTGTCTCAGCTGATCGGCGTTGCAGATATAGAAGATGCCTGCCGGACAGCCAGAAACCTGTATGAAAATGGAATTGACTGTATTGAGCTGTGCGGAGCTTTTGGCGCAGAGGGCGCCAGAAAAATAATCGAAGCCACAGAAAACAAAATCCCTGTAGGCTATGTTACCCACCTGCCGGAGCAGGAGGAGGTGTACCAGGCTGCGTTTCCGCAAAAATAAAGCCCATGTATCGGGAGCAGAGAGCCGGGGAGAACTGTGATCCTATGCCAAATAAAAAAAGGAGTTTCTGCAAAAGTGGAAGGGAAATCCACTTTGCGGAAGCTCCTTTTTTGTAAAGATTTCGGTGAGATAATTTGTGCAGTTTTATAATACTGTGGTATAGAAGGAAATCCGCTTCTTGCCATATTTTCAGACTAAAAAAGAAGAAAGATGATTATGATACCTAGTATCATTAAGCCGAATATTATTTTAAGAATCATATTCTTGCTGGCATATATCAACAGCATTAACGATGCGCACCATAAAACGCCTGCAATATAAAAAACAATATCATTACTATATGCCATCATACTTAAAAAGAGAAAGATACCGGTTAAGACAACTCCTCTTTCTCCGAAGTTTTTATATTTTTCTCTTTTTATTTCGTCCATACTGCTGCCCTCCTTATCATAACTGAAAATCTGTTTTTGTATAAGTATTTAATAGTCAATATCCAATAAACTGTGAGTACATTTCTGTATATTCTACTACGTTGCAAAAACTGGCATCCTGAAAGCTTTTATGTAAATTGTATGATTTTGTATTTCGATTCAGACAAAATATATTTTATTTTATAATTTTCGTGCTTTTATCTTATGATATAAAGGTACAATAAACACGCAGTATTGTCAAGCTGATATTTCAGTTCATAAAAAAACAGCGCAGCTTTACGCCGCGCTGTTTTTTAAAACCTATTTCAGGAATTTATTGATCAGATACACAAGAATCGTCAGAATGATGATGACTGTAAAAATACTCAGCATTCCTTTCCACATAACCTCAAGTGCCTGCATAATAAGCTCAGAATTCATAGAGATATCTCCTTTCTCTTACAGAATACTTGCAACGACATTCAGGATAACTCCACCTGCAACAACAGAAGCGATCTGACCGGATACGTTTGTACCTGTGGCCTGCATGATCAGAACATTGCTTGGATCCTCTTTAAGCGCCATTTTCTGAACTACGCGGGCTGCCATCGGGAAGGCGGAAATACCTGCGGCGCCGATCATAGGATTGATCTTTTCCTTTGAGAAAAGATTCATAAGCTTTGCAAAAAGCACGCCTGCAGCAGTGTCGAAGATAAAGGCTGCAAGACCGATCAGCATAATAAGAAGAGTTTCTTTGTTTACAAAGGTGTCAGCCTTCATACTGAACGCAATGGTAATACCCAGAAGAAGGGATACCAGATTGGACAGTACGTTCTGTGCGGTATCGGAAAGATTATTCAGCACACCGCACTCGCGGAGCAGGTTGCCGAACATCAGGAATCCTACCAGAGAAACGGACATCGGAGCTACAAGGCCGGCAATAAAAGTAACAACGATCGGGAAAATGATCTTTGCTTTTTTGGAAACAGTAGCCGGTTTGTATTCCATATGGATGCAGCGCTCTTTTTTTGTTGTAAGAAGCTTGATGACCATAGGCTGGATAATAGGAACAAGCGCCATGTAAGAATATGCCACTACGGCGATAGGCCCTATGTAATTGGAGCCCAGTACCTGAGATACAAGGATGGAAGTAGGGCCGTCGGCTGCTCCGATGATACCGATAGACGCAGCGTCTTTTAAGTCAAAGCCCAGGAAACATGCTACAACGATTGCGGCAAAAATACCGAACTGTGCGGCTGCTCCGAAAAGAAACAGCTTCGGGTTGGACAGCAGCGGTCCGAAGTCGATCATTGCTCCGATTCCGATAAACAGAAGCAGAGGCATTGCCTCGGAAGCCTCGATACCTACATTGAACAGCCACTCGATAATACCATTTGTTTCACCGATACCTGCAAGTGTCTGATTCAGAACACCGGAAGCAGGAAGGTTTACAAGAATTGCTCCGAATCCCAGAGGCAGAAGCAGTACCGGTTCCAGATCCTTATTAATGGCAAGCCAGATCAGCACAGCGCCAATCACGTACATAACGATCTGCTGGGGGGTGATAGATGTGATGCCGGAAATTAAAAAATCCATACTGGTTCCTCCTGATTTTTTTCACGGGAAAGTCTGCCTGTATATTTTCAGTAAAAAAGACCTGTGCTCCCCTGAAAGCGGAACACAGGTCTTGTCGTATACCAAAAGCATAAGGTATAGATTAAGCCAGAGCCGGAGGCTCAAGGTGTTGACTTAATCGCACCATACAGTGCTGACTACTCCCCTATATCAAGAGTATTGTACCGTATGGAAAAGTTTTTTTCAAGAAATTTTTTCTGATTGTCAGGATTTTGCGGTTTTTACAATTCGGTAGATCAGAAAACCAAGAAGCAGAATCCCAACGCCGGCGATCACATAATAAGGAACTGCAGTATGCTTTTCGGAGTAGCTTCTGGCAGCGTCCATATTTTTCTCTCCGGTATCTGTAAGAGCAGTATCCTGTTCCTGTACGGCAGCCATTACCGAGGTTCCTACCGGAGCGTTTCCAAAGTAATACTGACGGGTGTACTGACCATTTTCCGGTGTGCCGTCTTTTGTGGTAAGAGAGTCGGTAGCGGTTCCCACAGGAACATAAACATTTCCGCCGGAAAGCATGTTAAAGTCTGTATCGCCAAGAGAGAGCATCTGGAAGTTGTCAAAGCCATAATTTAAAAGGCTTCCGGCTTCGGCGGCTGTGGTGCCGGATGCGCCCTGAAGCACAACTGCGATCAGGGTTACTCCGTTTTTTTCTGCTCCGCATACAAGGGTGCTGCCGGAAGCGTCCGTATATCCTTCACGTCCTCCAAGACAGTTCTGATAATAAGCGGCATTGGCAGCGCTCATCATGGAGAAATTATTTGTCAGTACCCGCTCGCCTCCTGATATGTTGGTAGGAGAGATAGTATAGGAAAGGGCTCCTGCAATGGTACGGAAAGTTTCATTTTCCATGGCGGCCTGCATAATAAGAGCCATGTCATGAGCAGTGGTGTGCTGGTTCTCATCAGAAAGACCGGTAGGATTGGTAAACACTGTGTTGGTGCATCCAAGCTCGGCAGCCCTCTGATTCATCATCTGTACAAAGCCTTCCACAGAGCCTCCAAGATGTTCGGCAACCTGCAGGGCAATGTCATTGGCAGATACCAGCATAATAGCGTACAGACACTGCTCCATGGTAAAAACTTCATCAAGATTGGCGGAAATATTGGCTCCGCCGTCAGTAACGCCGGAAACGCCGGTAGCAGTCATGGTAACCTGGTCGGTAAGCTGGCTGTTTTCCAGTGCCAGAAGAGTTGTCATGATCTTTACCGTACTTCCGGGAAAAAGCTGCTGATCCATATTTTTTGCGTAGACAATGGTATTTGTTGACTCCTCCATGACAACTGCGGCGGTAGAAGTGATATCGGCTCCCTGGGGCCAGCCCGGAACTGCGTTGGTGGTAATTCCGGGAGCTGCCTCTGCGGCGCTGACAGGTGTCTGAAGCATCAGGGAAAAAGCCATTCCCAGGGCAAAAAGCCCGGCGCATAATTTTTTTATTTTCATAAAGTATACTCCTGTAATAGGTTCGGTAAATAAAGGTAGTGTGCCGCAATATCCGGGTGAATAATCCCCTGTGCGGCGGAAACTGTTACAAAATCTATCATATCCCATTTTTTTATGTAATTCAACACTTTTGTGAGGCCGGAATACTGATACACACGTTCAGCCTTGCAAAACCCGGGACGTAATGATAAAATAAACCCGGATTCTATGTAAAAACAATGTAAAATGACAATAAACCGAGGTTTTATATGAATAAAGAAAAAAGTTCAGCCGGCAGGATCCAGTGGGGAAGGATGTTAAAAAAACTCAGCCCCTACACCATACAAAAGGGATTCCGCTATCTGAAGCATTACGGACCAAAGGAGTTCTGGATAAGGCTTCACGAAAGATTTGAGCCGGAGGAAGTTCCTTACGGACCGTGGTATGAGGCTTATGTGCCTGATGAAGCAGCGCTTGAGAAACAGAGACACCACCATTTTGAGTACAGTCCTCTGATCAGTGTGGCAGTGCCTGCATACCGTACACCGGAAAAGTTTCTGGCTCAGATGATAGACTCTCTTCTTGCTCAGACCTATGGAAACTGGGAGCTTTGTATTGCAAATGGAAGTCCTGAGGATGGAGCAATGAAAAAGGTCCTGGAAGAGTACACAAAAAAAGACAGTCGTATCCGGGTCAGTGAACTTACAGAAAATAAAGGGATTGCAGGAAACACAAATGCGGCTCTTGAGATGGCCCGGGGAGAATTTGTGGGACTTCTGGATCATGACGATCTGCTTGCGCCCAATGCTCTTTATGAGATCGTCCGTGCGCTGGATGAGGACAGAACTCTTGATGCGGTGTATACAGATGAAGATAAGGTGACAACTGAGCTTGACGAGCATTTTCAGCCTCATCTGAAACCGGATTTTAATCTGGATCTTCTGAGATCAAACAACTATATCTGCCATTTTTTTGTGGTAAGACGTTCCATTGTACAAAAGGTTGGAGGATTCCGTCAGGAATTTGACGGAGCCCAGGATCATGATTTTATCTTCCGCTGTATAGAAACTGCGGAAAAAGTAGGACATATTCCGGAAATTCTCTATCACTGGCGTACCCATAAGGCTTCTACAGCAGACAATCCTGCCAGCAAAATGTACGCTTTTGACGCCGGAAAGCGGGCTATAGAAGCGCATCTGAAGCGGACAGGAACAGAAGGAACCGTAAGTCATACGCCGGATCTGGGATTTTTCCGGGTGAAATATCCGGTGCAGGGTCAGCCCCTTGTTTCTATTATTATTCCCAACAAGGATGAAAAAGAAACACTGAAGGCCTGTATTGATTCCATCAGAGAAAAAACAGAGTATCCGAATTATGAGATCATTATTGTGGAAAACAACAGTACCACAGATGAGATTTTTCAGTATTATAAAGAACTGTCACAGGATCCCCGTATCCGTCTTCTCAGATGGAAAAAAGAATTTAATTATTCTGCCATCAATAACTATGGAGTCCGCCATGCAAACGGAGAATATCTGCTGTTTCTGAATAATGATGTGACTGTGATCACACCCGGATGGATCAAAGAACTTCTGGGTGTCTGTCAGCGCCCTGAGGTGGGAGCGGCAGGCGTCAAGCTGATCTATCCGGATGATACGATTCAGCATGCGGGCTGCGTGATCGGACTTGGCGGTATTGCAGGCCATATGTTTGTGGATATGCCGGCAAACAGAACCGGGTATCTTCATAAGGCGTCGATTCTTCAGGATATGAGCGCAGTGACAGCTGCCTGCATGATGATGAAGAGGACAGCCTTTGAGGAGGCCGGCGGATTTACCGAAAAGCTGTCCGTGGCGTTTAATGATGTGGATCTGTGTCTGAAGGTTCGCAAGAATCATAAGCTGATCGTCTATGATCCATATGTGCAGCTTTATCATATGGAATCAAAAACGCGGGGAGCAGAGGACAATAAAGAGAAGGTGCGTCGTTTCCAGGAGGAAATTGAATATATGCGGTGCCAGTGGATTGATATTCTGAAAAAGGGAGACCCTTATTATAATAAGAACCTTTCTCTTACAAAATGGAATTATTCTCTTCGCCCTCTTCCGGGAATGACGAAGAAGCAATAAGGAGGGCTTATGGAAGTATCGGTAATCATACCGAATTATAACGGGATCGCGTTTCTGGACAGCGTGCTTGGAAGTCTGGAAGGGCAGACCGCAAGAAATTTTGAGGTTATTTTTGTAGACAATGGCTCCACAGACGGAAGCTGTTCTTTTGTGGCCGGAAATTATTCATGGGTCCATATTATAGAGCTTCCTGAGAATTATGGCTTCTGCAGAGCTGTGAACGAGGGAATCCGTGCTGCAAAGGCTCCTTATGTCCTGCTTCTTAACAATGATACAGAAGTGGCTGAGGATTTTGTGGAACAGATGCTCAGCGCCATACGAAGACACAAAAACGCATTTTCCTGCGCAGCCAGAATGGTTCAGTATCATGACAGGGACAGGCTGGATGATGCAGGAAATTATTACTGCGCTCTCGGATGGTCCTTTGCCAGAGGAAAAGGAAAAGATATTCATACCTACGAAAAGGAAGAACAGATTTTTGCCGCCTGCGGCGGAGCGGCCATTTACCGAAAAAAAATACTGGAAAAGATCGGGTATTTTGACGAGGAACATTTTGCGTATCTGGAGGATACAGATATTGGTTACAGAGCCAGGATTTACGGCTATGAAAACTGGTATGCCCCTGAAGCGCTGGTTTACCATGTGGGAAGCGGCACAAGCGGCTCCAGGTACAATCACTTTAAGACAAGATACTCGTCCAGAAACAATGTATATTTAATCTATAAAAATATGCCTTTGCTTCAGATCATCCTGAACCTGCCGTTTCTGATCGTAGGCTTTGGAACAAAGCTTCTGTTCTTTACCGTAAAGGGAATGGGAAAGGAATATCTGGCAGGGATCAAAAACGGGTTCAGTATCAGCCGCCAGGGAAAAAAAGTGAAGTTTTCTCTGAAAAACCTGCCTAATTACGCAAAGATCCAGGTGGAGCTGTGGGTCAATATGTTCCGGAGACTGGCGGCGTAAAGTGTTTATTACAGAATTTCACTGAAATTTTATAAAATAAACCCTAAGAAAACATTGATTTTGAAGAACAACTATTATAATATAGACGAAATGGATTGAGGTGTCAGAGATTGATTCAGGATAATCAGAAGAATTTCAGCCGCCTTCAGATGCTGATAGATGTAATTGTACTGGCAGTTTCCTATATAAGCGCATGGTTTCTGCGTTTTATGGGACCCTTTGCCTATTCGGCAGAACAGGGACTGAGTTTTGAGCAGTACATGCTGGCTCTGATTTTTATTATACCGGGCTATCTGCTGTTATATCAGGCATTTACTCTTTATGAGCCTCTTCATATGCAGGGACGCAGGCTTATGCTTGCCAATATTATCAAGGCAAATGTGTTGGGAATGCTGATTTTTGTATTTCTTTTATATATGCTGAAAGAGAGCGATTTTTCCCGACTGACAGTATATATTTTCTGCGTGGTCAACATTCTGCTGGAGTGGGGCGTCCGTATGCTCATATTTGCCGTGCTCAGGGATATGCGAAAAAAAGGTCTGAACCAGAAGCAGATCATACTGGTGGGTTACAGCCGTGCGGCAGAGGAATATATTGACAGGATCGAGGCAAATCCTCAGTGGGGCTATATTGTCAGAGGAATTCTGGATGATAATGTTCCTGCAGGCACTGTGTATAAAGGAATCAAGGTGATCGGCAGAATTGCAAATCTCACAGTGATCCTTCCTGCAAACAGGCTTGACGAGATTGCGATCACTCTTGGATTAAGCGAGTATTACCGTCTGGAAGAAATTGTTGCCATGTGTGAGAAGTCAGGCGTGCATACAAAATTTATTCCGGACTACAATAAGATTATTCCCACAAAGCCATATACAGAAGATATTCTGGGACTTCCGGTGATCAATATCCGGTATGTGCCGCTGAGTAATACCTTTAACGCCATGGTGAAGCGGGTAATGGATATTCTGGGCTCGATTGCCGCAATTATCGTATCCTCACCTGTTATGCTTCTCATGTGTATTCTGATAAAAGCGACTTCTCCCGGTCCTCTGATCTATAAGCAGGAACGGGTGGGACTTCACAATAAAACATTCTGGATGTATAAATTCCGCTCCATGGAAATACAGCCGGAATCAGAAGAAAAAAAGGCATGGACGGTGAAAAATGATCCCCGTGTAACGGGAATCGGCAAGTTTATGCGAAGAACAAGTATTGACGAGCTTCCTCAGCTCTTTAATATTCTGAAAGGGGACATGAGCCTGGTGGGACCAAGACCGGAGCGCCCTTTCTTTGTAGAGAAATTCAGGGAAGAAATTCCAAGATATATGGTAAAACATCAGGTTCGTCCCGGCCTGACAGGATGGGCTCAGGTAAATGGATACCGGGGAGATACATCCATCAGGAAACGTATTGATTGTGACCTTTATTATATTGAAAACTGGAGCATTGGTTTTGATATTAAGATTTTGTTCCTGACAATATTTAAAGGTTTCATTAATAAAAATGCATATTAAAAAGATAAGGGGAAAGAAGATGGCAAAACCAAGGTCAAAGACAAAAAAGATACTGTTTGCAGTTGAGATCATTGTACTCCTTCTGTTTATCGGAGGTCTGTATGTTTACGGACAGCTCAACTCCAGACTGGACAAGCTTGAAAAGCCCAAGACAGAAAACGCGCAGCCCATAGAGGTAAACCAGGAAGTACAGGATTCTATCAATGCGGAAGAATCAAAACTGACAGGATATACCACCTATGCGCTGTTTGGTATTGACCACAGAGATAAAAGCGCTACCGGCGGCATGAACAGTGATACCATGATCATTGCAAGTGTAAATAATGATACAAAGGATGTAAAGCTTGCTTCTGTATACAGAGATACACTTCTCAATGTTTATGATGATACTTATTCCAAGGCAAACGCGGCCTATGCGAAAAGTCCGGAAGCAGCAGTTAATATGCTGAACAGAAACATGGATCTGAATATTACAGATTATGCTACTGTAAATTTTGCGGCTCTCACAGAGATTGTTGACGCGCTGGACGGTCTCGATATAGATATGTCCTATGCGGAGATCGTACACATGAACAGCTATTGCGAAGAAACCTCAAAGGAAACAGGTAAGTCGTTTGAGCCTATCGAACTTCCGGAAAGACCGGAGGACATTGAGAAGATTGATTACCGTTATCATCTGAATGGTGTACAGGTAACCTCCTACTGTCGTATCCGATACACAGCGAGTCTTGATATGGGTCGTACAGAGAGACAGCGTAAGGTTATCCAGCTGATCGTTCAGAAGGCAAAAAAGGCAGGGCTTCCGACTATCTTTAAGATCATGGATGCTGTATTCCCTATGGTATCCACATCCATGGATAAAACAGAGATCCTTCAGCTTCTGCCCACAGTGATCGGCTACAGTATGAATGAGACAACCGGTTTCCCGTCCAGCATTAAGTTTTCCAATGTTAAGGGAAGCGTTATCGTTCCTACAAAAGAAGGTACGTCAGAGGCGGATCTGGTATCCAATGTAATTGCCCTTCATAAATTCCTTTATGGAGACGAGGCGTATACACCATCCAGTACAGTTCAGGAAATCAGTACCAAGATCGCTGAGATCGTCAGTGGACTGGGAGAACTGGAAGATGTTCAGAAGGTTACACCGGAGGATGAGAATACAGGCATCAGCTTTGAAAACGATGGTTCCGGTTGGATTGACAACAGTACAGACTGGGTAGATCCGGGAACCGGAGATACTGGTAGTGGAGATACCGGCAGCGGAGATATCGGCAGCGGAGACACTGGCAGCGGAGACACCGGCAGCGGAGATACCGGAGACGGAGACACCGGCAGCGGAGATACCGGAGGCGGAGACGTTGGCGGTGGAGATACCGGAGGCGGAGACGTTGGCGGTGGAGACATCGGAGGCGGAGACGTTGGCGGTGGAGACATCGGAGGCGGAGACGTTGGCGGTGGAGATACCGGAGGCGGAGATGTCGGCGGTGGAGATACCGGAGGCGGTGACATGGGCGGCGGAGACGTCAGCGGCGGAGATGACTATATAGAAGGATAATCCGGAAAACCGCACAATCAGAATGATAAGGAAAGGGAATTTCTTTAAAAAGAAATTCCCTTTTTGCCAGTTTGGGACAATGAAAAGTCAGAAAGTGAGAAAAACATGAAAACTGAAAAAATTGATGTGATTATTCCGACATATCATCCGGGCAAAGAATTTGCAGCTCTTCTTGACTGTCTGGAACAGCAGTCCTGTCCTGTCAGCAGGATTATTGTTATGAATACAGAGGAACTGTTCTGGGATACCACATGGGAAAAAGAGCATCCCTGTCTTGAAGTTCATCATTTGAAAAAAGAAAATTTTGATCATGGAGGAACCAGAAGACAGGCGGCAGAGCTTTCTGATGGAGATGTTATGGTTTTTTTGACTCAGGATGCGATGCCTGCTGATAAAAATACTGTCAGCCATCTGGTGAAGGCCCTGAACAGCCAGGAGAATATCGGAGCTGCATATGCAAGGCAGCTTCCGAATTCTTCCTGCAGTTTTGTGGAAGCATATACAAGATCCTTTAACTATCCGGATCAGTCAGGGGTAAAGACAAAAGATGATCTTCCCGTTCTGGGAATCAAAACTTTTTTCTGTTCCAATGTATGTGCTGCCTACAAAAAAGATATTTACAAAAAACTGGGAGGGTTTGTGGAAAAAACTATTTTTAATGAGGACATGATCTATGCGGCAGGCCTTATCCATGCCGGATATGGAATTGCATATGCAGCAGATGCAAAGGTTGTCCACTCTCATAATTATTCCTGCAGCCAGCAGTTTCACCGGAACTTTGATCTGGGAGTTTCCCAGGCTCAATATCCGGAAATTTTTGATGGAGTTCCATCTGAGGGAGAAGGACTCCGCCTGGTAAAAAAGACCTTTTCCTACCTTATAAAACATGGGAAAAGGTATCTGATTCCCGGATTTATCATACAGAGCGGGTGTAAATATGCAGGATATTTTATGGGAAAGCGCTATAAGAAGTTATCGAAAAAAATGATCCTTCGGTGCACCATGAATCAGACATACTGGAATGAATCAAAATAATAAAATGATTTTCGGGAACACTGTTTTTTAAAGGTATTATCACATTTTGAACACAATTCCCTGATACACTTGTGTCATAACAATAAGAAAGTGGTGAAGGGAGGGAAGAAAGCCCATGGATTATGAAAAGGATCAGGATGTCAGTGATTCTGGAATGCATGAGATACAAAGCAGTGAGCCGCCCCGGTACGAACATTATCAGATGCACCGGAACAGCGGAAGAATGGAGCAGAAATCCCCTGTAAAACCAAAAAAGAAAAATAATCCGGGAAAGAAGATCGCAGGAACCATAGCTCTGGCAGTGGTGTTTGGAATAACAGCCAGCGCGGTGTTTCAGTGTTCCAATACAGTTGCAGAAAAATATTTCAGAAAAGAGACAGAAGCTGTTCAGCTTTCTGACGGCAGCGCAGAACAGACCGGACAGACAGCTGCTCCGTCAGGAGAAGCTTCCACAACGGCAGGAAGTGTGGCAGAGGTGGCAGAATCAGCAATGCCGGAGGTTGTTGCCATTACTTCCGTAAGTGTTCAGGAAATTCCAAGCTTTTTTGGTATTTACGGGTTCAGTACTTATGGAACTGTGGAGCAGTTTTCCAGTGAAAGCAGCGGATCCGGAATTATTGTAGGTGAAAATGAGGATGAGCTTCTGATCGCAACCAATAATCATGTGGTAGAGGGAGCCACTACACTGAGTGTCTGTTTTATTGGCGATGATGTAGCGAATGCAGAGGCTGAAACCAGAGATCTGGCAAGCGGGGACATCAATGTGGAGGACGCGGTCAGCGCAAAGATCAAGGGAACCGATAAGGGAAATGATCTTGCAGTCGTTGCGGTACAGAAATCAGATATTCCTGAGGATACCCGTTCGGAGATCAAGGTTGCTCAGATCGGTGATTCTGACGGGCTTCAGGTAGGAGAACAGGTAGTTGCTATCGGAAATGCTCTGGGATACGGTCAGTCAGTTACCTCGGGCTGGGTCAGCGCTCTGGATAGAAGTATTTCCAGTGAAGACGGGACTACGACTACAGGGCTGATACAGACAGACGCTGCCATTAATCCCGGTAACAGCGGAGGCGCTCTTCTGAATATGAAAGGGGAGCTGATCGGAATCAACTCTGCCAAATATGCAGCGGATGCAGTAGAGGGAATGGGATACGCAATCCCCATATCAACAGCCCGCCCCATTCTGGAAAAACTTATGAACCGGCAGACCAGAGATAAGCTGGATATTTCTGAATCCGGTTATCTGGGAATCAGCGGGGGAGACCTTACAACAGAAGCAGTTCAGATGTTCGGTGTTCCGGCTGGAGCTTTTGTCCGTGAAGTAAACAAGGGAGATGCGGCAGAAAGAGCCGGGCTTCAGAGAGGCGATGTGATCGTGGAGCTGGATGGTCAGCCGGTAACGGGAAGTGACGATCTGGCAGAGAAGCTTTCCTATTATGCGGCAGGAGAGACTGTGGAAATGATCATTGCAAGAGCAGTCAACGGGGAATACGTGGAACAGACCATGGAAGTGACCCTGGATGCAAGACCCTCTTCCGGGTATTGAGTCTGTTAAACAAAAAACATTAGTTTACACATATAGAGGTTATGATATAATAAACGCATACACAGCAGATTTCTGAAGAAACAGAGAAATGAGAAAATATGGTGTTTTTCAGATGAGATTGCTGTTGATTGGGTGAAATCCATACAGGAAGTGGAGTGTGCAGTATGAAACGCAGACAGCAGCCAGGACCGTAAGGGATTAGCCAGAGGGAGGAAAATGCGAAAGAAAAATCATGACCGAAAAAAATGGGGAAGCAGGTTTTTTAAAAGTCTGCTTCTTGTGCTGCTTGTATTTAGTTTCTGCACCCGGGGAGTGGCTGTACAGCCATTAATTGCAGAAGCTTCAGCGGCAGTGCAAAAAAAGAATAAGATTATCCCATTGGGAGGCACAAGCGGTCGTTATCTTGTGGATACAGGATACAACTGGTGGTTGAAGGACAAAAACGGAGGAAGGGTTTCCGGATTCCAGTACATTGTTGTTCCGGGAGGAAATCGTCTGAAAACAGGCTATTATATGTTTGATAAAAGCGGACGTCTTTCGAAGAACAAACAGTTTTATAAATTGAATCAGAAGCTTGGAAGCAGAACATTCCGCGGGACATTTTATTTTGGAGATGAAAATGGGAGACTTTTGACAAAAGCAGGCTGGAGGACTATAAACGGGGAGAAGTATTGTCTTTCATCATTTGGAAAGAGATATGAAAATTGTTGGAAATCCGGATATTATCTTCAGTCGGACGGAACTATTGCAAAAAGTAAACGGATATCTAAACATGTCTGGGTTGACAGTAAAGGCCGTAAATGTAAAAATATCAAAGTTTCAGGAGGCAGCGGCAGCTATCTGGTAGACACGGGATATAACTGGTATTTAAAAGATAAAAATGGAAACTCTGTTACAGGCTTCCGGTATATTTCTGTTCCTAAAGGAGAGCGTCTGAAGACTGGTTATTATATGTTTGAGAAAAACGGAATTCTTTCTAAAAGCAGAAAATTCCGTAAGCTGGATCAGAGACTTGGCGGCAGAACATTTCGCGGGACATTTTATTTTGGAGATAAGAATGGGAGACTTTTGACAAAAGCAGGCTGGAGGATTATAAATGGTAAGAAGTATTATCTTTCCTCGTTCGGAAAGAGATATGAAAACTGTTGGAAGTCAGGTTATTATCTTCAGTCGGATGGTACCATAGCAAAAAACAAAGAAATTTCTCCAAATGTGTGGGTTGACTGGGAAGGGCACAAGTGTACAAAAGCAGATATGACTGTCAATGGTCTGAAAAAGAAACTGAAGGGTATGCTGAACGGCTACAGCGGCTCCTGGTCTGTGTATGTAAAAAACCTGGAAAATGGAGCGGTGATTAATATCAATGATAAGGCTATGTATCCGGCCAGTACAATTAAAGCCTTTGTTATGGCTTCTACTTTTGATCAGATCAGTCAGGGAAAACTGAAGTATAATTCTACAGTTAAGAGTCTTCTGAACAGTATGATCACAGTCAGTGATAACGAGGCTTATAATCAGCTTGTAAGATATAACAGCAAATCCCGAAGTTTTGTAGCCGGAGCAGGTACGGTCAATAAATATCTGAAGAAAAACGGTTACACAAAAACCGGCTGTCACAGTACCCTTCATCCATCGGCTTCATCATTTACCAGTGATGGAGGAAGCAACAGTGCTTCGGCAAAGGACTGCGGTATTCTTCTGGAACGCATTTACAGAGGAAAATGTGTATCAGCAAAATATTCCAGAGAAATGAAAAATCTTCTTTTAAGACAGACTCGCAGATGGAAAATACCTGCCGGGATCCCTTCCGGTATTAAGGTTGCCAATAAGACTGGAGAAACTTCTACAGTTCAGCATGATATGGCGATTGTATATGGAAAAAAGACGGATTATGTAATTTGTGTTTTTTCATCTACTGGCAGTGAGAGCTATGCCGTTCCAAGAATTCAGTCTATATCCAGAACAGTTTATCAGTATCTGAATAAATAAGAGTATTTTCGGATCTCAAATTCCCTGGTATTGATTGAATTTTTATAAAAACTTTAGTTTACAGCCACAGAGGTTATGATATAATGGACGCATAGGCGGCAGGATCCTGAAGAAGCAGGGCTGACCACCTGTGCGTTTTGTATTATGACAGAACGGAAAGGAGTTTATATGACAGATAAATACGAAGACGAGGTAATTCAGGAAGAGGATCAGGAGAATAAAGACGAGAACAGACGCGGTCCGGAAAAGTTCTGTTCTCTTTGCCGGAGATCTGAACGGCAGGCGGGCAGACTGATCGACCTTCCCAATAATATACATATTTGCTCAGACTGTATGCAGAGAAGTTTTGACACCATGAATCAGCAGATGAGCAGCGGAAAGTTTAATTATAATGACATTTTTAACATGCCGGGTGTAAGCATGGTTGATCTGGGCAGCTTCCAGAATCAGATGTCACAGCAGCAGAGCGCGCCCAAGAAGAAAAAAGATGAGAAGCATAAGCCGGTTCTGGATCTGAAAAAGATTCCGGCTCCTCATAAGATCAAGGCTGCGCTGGACGAATATGTGATCGGGCAGGATTATGCAAAAAAGGTAATGTCAGTTGCAGTTTATAATCATTATAAGCGTGTGGCAACAGACACCATGGATGAAATTGAAATTGAAAAATCCAACATGCTGATGATCGGACCGACAGGAAGCGGTAAGACTTATCTTGTAAAAACACTTGCAAGACTTCTGGATGTACCGCTTGCTATTGCAGACGCTACATCCCTTACAGAGGCAGGCTACATTGGCGATGATATTGAAAGTGTGGTATCCAAGCTTCTTGCAGCTGCAGATAACGATGTGGAAAAAGCAGAGCATGGCATTATTTTTATTGATGAAATCGACAAGATCGCCAAAAAGAAAAACACCAATCAGAGAGATGTAAGCGGCGAGGCGGTTCAGCAGGGAATGCTGAAGCTTCTGGAAGGCAGTGAAGTGGAAGTGCCGGTAGGGGCAAACAGCAAGAATGCAATGGTTCCGCTGACAACTGTGAATACAAGAAACATTTTGTTTATCTGCGGAGGAGCTTTCCCGGATCTGGAAAACATTATTAAGGAGCGTCTGAACAAACAGGCGTCCATCGGATTTTATGCTGATCTGAAGGACAAGTATGACAATGATCCTCATCTCCTGGAAAAAGTTACAGTGGATGATATTAAAAGCTTTGGCATGATCCCTGAGTTTATCGGCCGTCTGCCGATCATCTTTACCCTTGACGGACTGTCTGAGGATATGCTTGTGAAGATACTTATGGAGCCGAAAAATGCCATTTTGAAACAGTATCAGAAGCTTCTTGCCCTGGATGAGGTGAAACTGGAATTTGACGAGGGAGCTCTTCATGCCATTGCGGCGAAAGCCATGGAGAAAAAGACAGGAGCAAGAGCTCTGAGAGCAATTCTGGAAGAATACATGCTTGATATCATGTATGAAATTCCTAAGGATGACAATATAGGACAGGTTGTGATCACCAGAGAATATATTGAAGGAAACGGCGGACCGAAGATCCTTCTGAGAGGGCAGGAAATTCCGCTTCTGGAAACAGCTCAGTAAATGGTGACCGGAAAGGAGAAACGGTTATGGCAAAGGATTTTTTTGAAGAACTTGGAGAAGCAATCACAAAAACAGCAAGAGAAATCGGCGGACGCGCAGAGGTTCTGTACGGAACTCAGAAACTGAAAAATAAAATATCTGGCGAGGAAAGACAGATTCAGAAGATTATGGAAGAACTGGGAAAAGTTCTTTACAGAAGATACCGGGAAGGCGTGCCGCTGGATGATCTGCAGAGGTGTCTCTGCGAGCAGATTGACCAGAGGATGACAAGGATCGAGCAGTATAAAGAAGAGATGGCAGGAGTCAGATCAAAGAAGGTGTGTCCGTCCTGCGGAACAGTCGTAGATCAGGACGCAGCATTCTGCCATCACTGCGGAGCAGCCTGTACAACAAAGGAAAAGGAAGAGGCGGCAGGCAGCGTCATTGACGGAACAATGGATGAAACTGTAAAATCAGAAGAAGCTCCGGCGTGGAAGGTTACTGCAGATACATCAGAACCGGAAGACGTGAATGCGGCGGAAAACTCACAGGAAGTTCAGACCACAGAAGAAGTTGCGGAACAGCCGGAATCAGAGACATCCTCAGAAACAGAAGAAACAGATCAGAAAATCCTGATGCAGGAAGAAGCAGAAAAGCAGCCGGAAACTGAAGTATCAGGCCAACAGCCGGAAATGCCAGAAGAACTGACCTCTGAAGATCAGAAAGAACAGTCAGAATCTGTAAAAACAGAGGAAGCAGTGGAAGAAAAAGCGGAAACAGAGAAAATACCTGAAATTCCGGAGGACCAGTCAGAGCAGTAAGCTTTACTGGAAACAGTGTATCCTGAAACAGAAAATCCCAGTGATACAGTGGATGTGTAAGATCAAAACATTTTGAGGGGAAAATTAATGAAAACCAGATTTCTGGCAGTCATAGACAGAAAACGAAAAAGCCCGTGGTTTGCCCTGGGGGTAAACCTTATGGCAATGCTGGCGATAACGCTTATTATGCGCCCGTCTTTTGAGACAAATGATGATATTGTTTTTGCCGAGTTTGGAAGTGGACTGCGGGGAGTGAAAACTCCCCGTCTTGTATTTCAGAATTACATTCTCGGACTTGTATACCGTATTCTTTATCAGATTACAGGCAGACTGCCCTGGTATACGATTGTGCAGTATGCTGTGCTTGTGGCAGCCTTCAGCGCAGTGACCTATGTGTTTATGAACCGCCTGAAAGGCTACTGGGGCTTATATTTATCGTTTATTCTTTTGTGGGTATTCGGATACGAATGCTATATTCATATCCAGTTTACCAAAACAGCAGGAATAGCGGCGGCATCGGCTGTACTGCTTCTTTTTCATGTGGTGACTTCCGAAAAAATATGTGTCTGGGAAGCAGCGGCAGGTATTCTTCTGGGACTGACCGGCTTTATGTACAGAGAGGATCAGTTTTTTGCCAGCAGTGCGCTGATGGCAGGCATCGGCATTTACTTTGTGCTTACACTTAAAAAGCGCTTTCCGAAAAAAGAATGGAAGCGGTTTGGTCTGTGTGCCGGAATCTTTGGGCTGCTGCTTCTGTCTGTGTTTGCGGCGGACGGTACAGACAGCCTGATGTATCGGGATCCTCAGTGGCAGGAGTATCAGAAGTTTAATAATCTGAGATCGGAGCTTCTGGATTATGGATTTCCGGATTATGAGTCCAATAAAGCTTTATACCAGGACCTGGGAATTTCCAGAGAAGCATATGAGCTTTACAGAACCTGGAATTTTAATGATCCGGACAAATTTACCACAGAGGTCATGGAAAAGCTTGCAGAGCAGAAGCCGGAAAAAAGACTCTCCGGAAAGGTGCTCCATTCTTTTGTAAAGCGTTTTCCGGGCGATATGCTCCAACAGAAAGCCTTCTGGATTGTTTTACTGTTGTTTGTGCTGTGGCTGATTTTTGGAAAAAAGGGATATGCTGCGTGGATTGGTATTGCCGGAGAGCTCCTTATGTTGGGAGGACTTAATTTTTATCTTTATTTTCAGGGAAGATATCTGGTAAACAGAGTAGATGTTGGCCTTTGGTTCAGCGTGTGCCTGACAATGGCGTGGATACTGGGAGATACTGTAAAAGAGTGTGAGAAAATAAAAGAACTTTCAAATGGGAAAGAAGCTGCTTTATCTGTTCTTGTTATTTCGCCGGAGAAGTTTTCCGGAAGGTGGGGGCTTGTCTTATGTATGACAGCTCTTCTGATCAGCCAGAGCTTCTGGTATGATGACTGGAGAATTACCACCAGAGAGATTCCAAAAGCGCGGGTAAGTCAGCGGGCAGTGCTGGAAACGATTGGAACGGACAAAGAGCATGTATATCTTGCAAAAAGCGGTACCGTATCAGAGATCGTATGTTACGGACCTTTTGATCCCATGCCGGAAAATCTTCTGGATAATCTGTATTGGTTCAGCGGATGGGAATGCAGAACTCCGGGGATTGTAAAGGAAATGCAGGAACACGGGATCACAAATCCATATAAAGATATGATTGGAAATAAAAAGGTTTATCTGATTGACGATAATATTCAGCTGACTCTGGATTATATCCGGCAGAACTATGACCAAAATGCGGAAGCGGTATTTGTGAAAACCCTGGGAAATGTGGATTTATATCAGATCCAGGGCAGCATCCGGGAATAAAATCCCTGTAAAACAGGCAGAAAAACAGGCTTTTACAGGGATTTGAAAAAAATTCGCGAATTTTTAAAAAAAATTGAAAAAACCTATTGACTTTTACTGGGACATGAGGTATTATAATCAAGCAGTCGCGAGAGAGCGGCTGATAAATAAGAAATGCAGGAGTGGCGGAATTGGCAGACGCGCAGGCTTCAGGTGCCTGTGGTCGCAAGATCGTGTGGGTTCAAGTCCCATCTCCTGCATTATTTTTTTATATCGGGAAGCCCTGATTCAGCCGGGTTTCCCGATTTTTTCTTGTTGTGAAAGAAATAATTTTCTGATCACGAATGGTCACGTTTGTTTCGGATGTGCGAATTATATCAGTGAATCGGCTCTGCATGGCTGTTATTATTTTGGTTCTGCTTTTCCAGGAAGTTTTTCAATTATAGAAATCTGTTTGAATCAGAATTATTTTGAGTAAAATACAATTTTTTTTAGTGGCGCTTTATGTTGAAAAAGGAGGACTCCTATGATATAATCTTGAAGATTTAGGATAAAACAAGAGAAAGGGAGATTGTATGAAAGCATTTCTGATATTAGAAGACGGCCATGTGTTTACAGGAACCAGTATTGGCGCAGCCAGAGAAGTAATCAGTGAGATCGTTTTTAACACATCTATGACCGGATATCTGGAAGTGATGACTGATCCGTCTTATGCTGGACAGGCTGTTTGTATGACCTATCCGCTGATTGGTAATTATGGAATTTGTTATGAGGATCAGGAGTCCAGGAAACCGTGGATAGATGCATTTATTGTTCGTGAATTATCCCGTATCCCCAGCAACTTCAGAAGCGTTGATACCATTCAGCATTTTCTGGAAAAACATGACATTCCGGGAATTGCGGGCATTGACACAAGAGCCCTGACAAAAATTCTTCGTGAAAAGGGTACCATGAATGGTATGATCACAGTTGATGAAAACTATGATTTAGATGCAATTATTCCCCGTTTAAAAGCATATACAACTGGAAAAGTAGTGGAAAAGGTTACCTGTCATGAGAAAGAGGTCCTGGAAGGCAAAGGACCGAAGGTTGCTCTGATGGATTTTGGCGCAAAGCGCAATATCGCCCGTTCTCTCAATGAGAGGGGATGTCAGGTGACTGTTTATCCGGCTCTGACACCGGCAGAGGAGATCTTAAAAGATAATCCGGACGGAATCATGCTCAGCAACGGACCTGGGGATCCGAAGGAATGTACTTCTATTATAGAAGAAATCCGTAAATTATATGAATCTGATGTTCCGATCTTTGCAATCTGTCTGGGTCATCAGCTTATGGCTCTTGCCACAGGCGGAGATACTCATAAGATGAAATACGGACACAGAGGCGGAAATCATCCGGTTAAGGATCTTGCAACAGGAAGAGTTTATATTTCTTCCCAGAATCACGGATATGTGGTGGATGCAGAGCAGCTTGAGGCAAAAAATATTGCAAAGCCGGCATTTGTAAATGTAAATGACGGTACCAATGAAGGTATGGCCTATGTGGGCAAAAATATCTTTACCGTGCAGTTCCATCCGGAAGCATGCCCGGGACCGCAGGATTCCAGCTACCTGTTTGACCGATTTATGGAAATGATGGGAGGAAACAGATAATGCCGAGAAATAAAGATATTCATAAAGTTCTTGTGATTGGTTCCGGTCCGATTATCATCGGCCAGGCAGCAGAGTTTGATTATGCAGGTACTCAGGCCTGCCGTTCTCTGAAGGAAGAGGGCATGGAGGTTGTACTTCTTAACTCAAACCCGGCAACCATCATGACAGATAAAGATATTGCTGACCGTGTATACATTGAGCCTCTGACTGTAGAGGTGGTAGAGCAGCTGATCCTGAAAGAAAAACCGGACAGTGTGCTTCCTACACTGGGAGGTCAGGCTGGTCTGAACCTTGCAATGGAGCTGGAAGAAAAAGGCTTTTTCAAGGAACACAATGTGCGCCTGATCGGTACTACTGCAGAAACGATCAAAAAGGCAGAGGACCGTCAGGAATTTAAGGATACCATGGAAAAAATCGGCGAGCCGGTTGCAGCTTCCAAGGTGGTTACAACAGTTGAGGATGGCATTGCTTTTACAAAGACCATCGGATACCCGGTTGTTCTCCGTCCTGCTTATACTCTTGGCGGAAGCGGCGGCGGTATAGCCAACAATGAATATGAGCTGAGAGAGATCCTTGAAAACGGTCTTCGTCTTTCCCGAGTAGGCGAGGTTCTTGTAGAGCGCTGCATTGCAGGCTGGAAAGAGATCGAGTATGAAGTAATGCGCGACAGCGCAGGAAACTGCATCACAGTCTGCAACATGGAGAACATTGACCCGGTAGGCGTTCATACAGGTGACTCTATTGTAGTTGCTCCTTCTCAGACTCTTGGAGACAAAGAATATCAGATGCTTCGTACTTCTGCTCTGAATATTATCACAGAGCTGGGAATCACAGGCGGATGTAACGTTCAGTACGCTCTTCATCCGGAGAGCTTTGAATACTGTGTTATCGAGGTAAATCCCCGTGTAAGCCGTTCTTCTGCTCTTGCAAGTAAGGCTACCGGTTATCCGATCGCCAAGGTTGCTGCAAAGATCGCTCTTGGCTATACACTGGACGAGATTCCAAACGCCATTACAGGAAAAACCTACGCAAGCTTTGAGCCGATGCTGGACTACTGTGTTGTAAAGATCCCGCGTCTGCCATTTGATAAATTTATTACTGCAAAGAGAACTCTGACAACTCAGATGAAAGCAACCGGAGAGGTTATGAGTATCTGCCATAACTTTGAGGGAGCTCTGATGAAAGCTATCCGTTCTCTGGAGCAGCATGTGGACAGTCTGATGTCCTACGACTTTACCGGACTTACTGAGGATCAGCTGATCGAGGAACTGGCAGTTGTAGATGACCGCCGTATCTGGAAAATTGCGGAAGCTATCAGAAGAGATATTTCCAAAGAATATATCCACCGCATCACAAAGATCGACCGCTGGTTCATTGACAAGATCGCAATCCTTGTTGAGATGGAGCAGGCGCTGAAGACCCAGCCACTGACAGGAGAGCTTCTTCTGGAAGCAAAACGCATGGAGTTCCCGGATTATGTGATCGGAAATCTCTGTGGCAGAACAGAGGCTGAGATCAAGGCTCTCCGTGAGGGCTACAACATCCGCGCTGCCTATAAAATGGTAGATACCTGCGCGGCAGAGTTTGCGGCAGCAACACCATACTATTATTCTGTTTACGGCGGACCGGATACAGAAAATGAAGCAGTTTCCACACCGGATAAGAAAAAAGTTCTTGTTCTCGGTTCAGGTCCGATCCGTATCGGCCAGGGTATTGAGTTTGACTTCTGCTCTGTACACTGTACCTGGGCTTTTGAAAAAGAAGGCTACGAGACAATTATTATCAACAACAATCCTGAGACTGTCAGCACAGACTTTGACATTGCAGACAAGCTGTATTTCGAGCCTCTGACACCTGAGGATGTAGAAAATATCGTAAAAATCGAAAAACCGGACGGAGCGGTCGTTCAGTTCGGCGGACAGACTGCCATCAAGCTGACAGAAGCGCTGATGAAAATGGGCGTGAAGATTCTCGGAACATCTGCAGAAGACGTAGATGCAGCAGAGGACCGTGAGCTCTTTGACGGCATCCTGGAGCAGTGCCAGATTCCGAGACCGAAGGGAGATACTGTATTTACAGCAGAGGAAGCAAAAGAAGTTGCTAACAGACTGGGATATCCGGTTCTAGTACGTCCTTCCTATGTTCTTGGCGGACAGGGAATGCGTATTGCAGTCAGCGATGAGGATGTAGAAGAATACATTGGAATCATTAACCAGATCGCGCAGGATCATCCGATCCTGGTAGATAAATACCTGATGGGCAAAGAGATTGAGGTAGACGCTGTATGTGACGGCGAGGACATTCTGATTCCTGGTATCATGGAGCATATTGAGCGTGCGGGAATCCACTCTGGTGACAGTATTTCCGTATATCCGGCACAGACTATCAGTGAAACTGCAAAGGAAACCATTGCAGAGTACACACGTCGTCTTGCAAAAGCGCTTCACGTTGTAGGTATGATCAATATCCAGTTTATTGTATGCGGCGAAGAAGTGTATGTAATCGAGGTAAATCCACGTTCCAGCCGTACTGTTCCGTATATCAGCAAGGTAACAGGAATTCCGATCGTGCCGTTGGCAACAAAAGTAATCCTGGGCTATAAGCTGAAGGATCTGGGCTATGAGCCGGGACTTCAGCCTGAGGCAAAACACTTTGCCATTAAGATGCCGGTATTCTCCTTTGAAAAGATCCGCGGCGCAGATATCAGCCTTGGACCTGAGATGAAATCCACCGGAGAGTGCCTTGGTATTGCAGAGACTTTTAACGAGGCTCTTTATAAAGCGTTTATCGGAGCGGGAATCAAGCTTCCGAAGCACCGCAACATGATCATTACTGTAAAAGAAGAAGATCATGAAGAGGTTGTTCCTATTGCAAGACGCTTTGAGGCTCTTGGCTACCGTATTTATGCTACAAGAGGAACTGCAAAGGTTCTGAAAGAAAATGGAATCAAGGCAATTCGTACAAACAAGCTGGAGCAGCCTGCACCGAACCTTATGGACCTGATCCTGGGACACAAGATCGACGTTGTAATTGATACTCCGCCTCAGGGTGTAGAGCATCAGAAAGACGGATTTGTGATCCGCAGAAATGCCATTGAGACAGGCGTGAATGTACTGACCAGTCTTGATACGGCAGAGGCTCTTGTTACAAGTCTTGAAAATACAGACCTTAACAATCTGACACTGATCGATATTGCAACAATCGCAGACAGATAAAAATAAATATGAACCGGGGAGGCACAGGCTTCTCCGGTTTTTATTTACCAGGAATTCAGGGAGTTTGAAACGGATATGTCCGTTTGGTTTTGGGAAAGGAAAGTTTCGTCCGGGATTATCTGCGACTGTTACATTGCAGACTATTTCCAGCAGAATATTACTTGTGAACAGTGTTGCTTTATTCTTTAATGAGAGTAAAAATTGTGTTATACTTACAGTGTCCGGGGTGGATAAAATCTTTGTAAAAGAAGAAAAATGCCCGGCATAAAATAAAAATGAAAGGAAGAAAGAATGGATATTATTGAATTTTTAAAAGCCGTGTTTCTGGGGATTGTAGAAGGTATTACGGAATGGCTTCCCATCAGCAGTACCGGACATATGATTCTGGTGGATGAATTTATCAAACTTAATGTGACGCCGGAGTTTAAAGAATTCTTTCTGGTAGTGATCCAGCTTGGTGCGATCCTGGCAGTGGTGGTATTATACTGGGGAAAGCTGTGGCCTTTTTATATCAGAGAGCTTCCAAAGAAACAAAGAGCAATCATAGCAAAACAGCCTGTTTTTGCAAGAGGGATCATGACTTTTGTGGAACGGTTCTGCGATAAGGAAAAATGGGTGCTGTGGTTTAAGATCCTTGTGGCATGTATTCCTACCATTGTGATTGCATTGCCGTTTAATGACTTCATTGAGGAAAAATTTAACAATTACGTGGTTGTTTCCATTGCTCTGATCGTTTACGGTGTGATTTTTATTTTTATTGAAAACTATAATAAAAGACGGAAAGCAACCTGCAGATCTCTGGAATCCATGAGCTTTAAAACTGCTTTTCTGATCGGTCTGTTCCAGGTTCTGTCTGTAATTCCCGGAACTTCACGCTCCGGTTCTACGATCATCGGTGGTATTCTGGTAGGAACTTCAAGAACCGTTGCGGCTGAGTTTACCTTTTTCCTGGCAATTCCTGTTATGTTTGGAGCCAGCCTTCTGAAACTGGTAAAATTCGGGTTTGCCTTTACGGCAGGGGAAGTTCTGATTCTTGTTACAGGAGTTGCGGTTGCGTTTATTGTATCCATACTGGCGATCAAGTTCCTGGTAGGATATATTAAAAAACATGACTTTAAAGTGTTTGGATGGTACAGGATCGTACTGGGTGTCCTTGTACTTGGATATTTTATCGGAAAGAATGTAATTGGATAAAAAATAAGGGATATACAGGGCAGAATCCTGTTACACAGGGGAAGGAGCAGGATTTTTGACCGGCAGCTGCAGCAGGCTGCAGAAACGGAGGTACATAATTATGGGAAAATATATTATGGCAATGGATCAGGGAACCACAAGCTCCCGCTGTATCCTTTTTGATAAGGCGGGAAATATCTGCAGTTCAGCGCAGAAAGAATTTGCCCAGTATTATCCAAAGCCGGGCTGGGTAGAGCATGATCCTCATGAGATCTGGTCCTCTCAGATGGCTGTGGCAATTGAGGCCATGGGAAAGATCGGGGCTGATGCGGGGGATATTGCAGCCATTGGAATTACAAATCAGCGTGAGACAACAATTGTCTGGGACAAAAAAACAGGAAATCCTGTTTATCCGGCTATTGTATGGCAGTGCCGCCGTACGTCAGACATGATCGAGGAACTGAAACAGGATGGTTTTGCTGATAAGATCAGAGAAAAAACAGGACTGATTCCAGACGCTTATTTTTCCGCCACAAAAATTAAATGGATCCTGGATTATGTGGATGGAGCCAGAGAGGCGGCAGAAAGAGGTGACCTTCTTTTTGGTACGGTAGACACTTGGCTGATCTGGAAACTTACCAAAGGTCAGGTACACGTTACAGATTACACCAATGCTTCCCGTACAATGTTATTTGATATTTATAAAAGACAGTGGGACGAAGAGATTCTGGAATATTTTAATATTCCAAAATCCATGCTTCCGGAGGTTAAATCAAGCAGCTGCATTTATGGCTATACAAATGAAAATCTGATCGGCGGTTCGATTCCCATTTCAGGTGCGGCGGGCGATCAGCAGTCAGCGCTTTTCGGACAGTGCTGCTTCCGTGCAGGAGATGTGAAAAACACATATGGAACAGGCTGCTTTCTTCTGATGCATACAGGAAAGCAGGCAGTTCGTTCCGAGCACGGACTTCTTACAACGATTGCAGTGAATCCGGACGGAACACCGGGATATGCTCTGGAAGGAAGTGTGTTTGTAGCCGGAGCTGCGATCCAGTGGCTGAGAGACGAAATGCAGATTTTGAACAGCGCCCCGGAATCAGAATTATATTGTCTTTCTGTACCTGATACCAATGGGGTTTATGTGGTTCCTGCTTTTACAGGACTGGGAGCGCCTTACTGGGATCAATATGCCCGGGGGGCGGTTCTGGGACTTACCCGGGGAGCGGGAAAAGCTCATCTGATCAGAGCAACTGTGGAGTCTCTGGCTTATCAGGTGACAGATGTGATTCATGCAATGGAAAAGGACTCCGGAATGAAGCTGAGCTCTCTGCGTGTAGACGGAGGTGCAAGCGCAAATAATTTTCTGATGCAGTTTCAGTCAGATCTTCTGGATGTGCAGGTAGTGCGTCCAAGCTGCATTGAGACAACAGCGCTTGGAGCAGCTTATCTGGCAGGTCTTGCAGCAGGATTCTGGAAGGATGCAGAGGAAATCCGCCAGAACTGGAAGCAGGAAAGAGAATTTTCTCCTTCGGTTGAACCGAAGAAGAGGGAAGACCTTCTGAAAGGATGGCAGAAAGCAGTACGCTGCACCTTCCAGTGGGCAAAGGACGAATAGATATATTTGTTTGGATTCAGATTTATGAATCCGGAAAGGATGGTAGATTCAAGTGAGAAAATCCAGAAAAATAGTATTTGCAGTCGGTACGGCAATGGCGTTGACGCTTGCAGGATGCGGATCAGATAAAAAAGCAGAGGAGGTTGTGCCTACTGTGGCTCCTACAGCTACTCCTACCATACCTCCGGTGACGGCAACTCCGGCGCCTACATCCACACCGGCACCGAGAAAAATCGGTGAAAAAACCTCCCAGTCAAAGTTTGTTTATCTTACAAACAATCTGAAAACAGATGTAAGAGAACTGTATCTCATGGTTTCCGGAAGCGAAGACTGGGGCGACAATCTGATTCCAAGAGAATTTTCGGTAAAGGCATCCGATCAGGTTCAGATGTTTTATACACCGGAATCTGTACAGGTTTCCGCAGAAGAGGAGGATTCCGAAGAGACCGGCGCTCCTTCCGGTGCGTTGTATGACATGAAACTTGTAACTGCAGATGGAAATACCTATGAAATCTACAGTATTGAGCTCAGCGATATGGAAAAAGCATCACTGACACTGGATGAGGAAACATCAACCGCATATCTTCGCTATATGAGTCTTTCAGAGAAAAAAGAAAAAGATACAAAGGAAAATTCTCAGCAGACCGGCTACGGAGACGATTATGACAGCGAAGACGAAAGTTATGATGACAGCTATTCGGATGATGGAAGCTACGACGACGGAAATTCTGATGATGGATATTATGATGACGGAAGCTCCGATGACGGGAACTATGATGATGGAGGCTCTGACGACGGAAACTCTGACGATGGAAGCTCCGATGATGGTAACTATGATGACGGAGGCTCCGATGACGGAAGCTCTGACGATGGAGGATCTGATGACGGAAATTATGATGACGGAAATTATGATGACGGAAGTTCCGACAGCGGAAGCGGCGATGACTATGTAGATGCCGGAGATGGCGATGACGACGGCTACTATGATACAGAAGAATAATATAAGTGTGTAAAACGAAAACGCTCACCGAAAGGTGAGCGTTTTCGCTTTACAGATATAATATTTCGCCGGTTCGGGAGGTGTTGAGATGAAATTATTTAGAAAAAGATAAAATATGGTATTATAAGTTCGATTAATATCGAAAAAAAAATATTAACAAAAATATTAAGTGAAAATAGTGCAAGTTTACGAAAAAATAAAAGTATATTGACGAAAAAAGTGGATAGTGCTATATTTGTTTTATCGAAAAAGTAAATAAAAAGAGAAAGGAAGGTGTGAAAATGGCATAAAAAGTTGTCATTGCAGCAGATCTTGGTGCCAGTGGTGGAAAAATGGCAAGAGGAAGCTTTGATGGAAAGAAGCTGCAGATTGGTGAATTTTTCGATTTCGAAAATAATCCTGTGGAATTAAATGGAAATCTGTACTGGGACCTGTTTTCTTTATACAACAGTATTCTTCAGGGGATATCGGCATATGGAAAAAAGGAAAATATAGATTCTGTATCTGTGGATACCTGGGGTGCTACGTACGGTCTTTTGGATGACAGGGGACGATTACTGGAACCTATTTACCATTATCGAGATCTCAGAACAGAGCATTCTCTGGAAAGAATGTATGAGACAGTGTCCAGAGAAAAAGTTTTTGAATTAACCGGATGCCAGCCGGCAAGATCCTATACGTTACCACAATTGTATTCTTATGTGGAGCATAAAGAAAAAATTCTTGAGCTTGCAGAAACACTTTTATTCCTTCCGGATCTTATTACTTATTTTTTGTCGGGTGAGATGGTAGCAGAACGTTCTATTTCCGGAACTTCAGGTCTGTTGAAGCCAGATCAGAAAGGATGGGCGCTGGAGTTATTTGAACTTTTGAAGATTCCTTCAAAGATGCTCCTTCCATTAACGAATCCAGGAACAGAAAGAGGACTACTGCGTAAAACGATTGCGGATTCCCGGAATGTAAGAACCATGAAGGTGATTTCGGCAGTGGGACATGATACTGCCTGTGCTGTAGCAGGAATTCCTGATTTTGGCGTGGGACAGGTTTATGTCAGCATTGGGACAAATATAAATATGGGTGTGGAAGTAATAGGGAGTGTTACCGGCAAGAAGGCGTTTCTTGGTGGCTACAAAAATACTTCTGTTATGGACGACAGAAATATTCTATATAGGGATTTTGCAGCGTTTTGGTTACTGAATGAATTTCGGAGAACTGCAAAGGAAGAAGGACATACTTACAGTTACCAGGACATGATGGATCTTGCAGAGCGAGCAGAGCCCAAAGGTGTTTTTGTTGATGTAGATGATACACTCTTGAATAATGCAGGAGGTAATACAAAAGAAAAGATTAACGAATATCTGATATTAAGTGGACAGAAGCCATTCAGTGAGGATGCGGATTTTATCAGATGTATTTTGGAAAGTATTGCTCTGAAAGTGAAATACTGTACAGAGTATCTGGAAAAAGAACTTCATATACTTTTATATAAAATTTCTGTGATTAACGGTGGAACAAGAAATTACGTACTCATGCAGATGATCAGTGATGCGCTTTCCCGACCTGTATATTGCGGGCTTCCCTATGCGACATTGACAGGAAATGTACTGACACAGTTCTATGCGCTGGGTGAGCTGAAATCTGTAGATGAGATGCGGCAGCTTTCCGGAAAATCCTTTATTATGAAAGAATATTCTCCCAGAGAGAACAGGATAGAGTACTGGAACGCCGGAATGCAGAACATGATAGAAAAAGGTGTATGCAAGTAAAATAGCAGGAGCGAGGCTCGGAAGGGAGAAATTATGACAGACGAGAACAGAAAGAAAATGCAGGAGCTGGGCATTTCTGAGGATGTCATCAATCAGGTGCTTTTTGTAGCAAAACGTATGGATGATAAGGGGCTTGTAAACTCTTTTGCAGGCAACATTTCAGCAAAGGTGGATGGAAAAATTTACATTACGCCAACAGGACAGAATAAAGGACTTCTGACTCCGGAAAAAATTGCGGTTATTGACCAGAATGGAGAACGGATTTGGGGAATGAAGGAAACATCAGAGATTATCATGCATTCCATGGCCTATGATATCTGTGAAAAGAATGGCTGGGATGTAGGCGGCGTTGTGCACAGTCATTCTAAGGTTCTTACTGCTTTTTCCATGGCTGGTATTGATGTGGAAACGGAGGCTCTTCCGGAAATGATGGGTAATTTTCATAAAATTCCATGTGCTCCATATGGAGCTCCGGGAACAAAGTTTATCATGACAATGGCAGAACCTTACTTTGCAGATGGATATAGAATTGTACTTCTTGGAAATCACGGAAGTCTGGCAGTTGGAAAAAATGTGGAAGATGCCATGAATGTGGTGGAGGCTTGTGAGGCCATTGCAGAGCAGATTCTGATTACGAAATACATCCTTAATGGTGAGAAGGCATTGGATCCGGACGAGGTGGCAAGATTCTTTGATATTTACAAAGAGAATCGGGAAAAGAGAAAACTGTAAGGAATATTTATATTTTCTTCGAGGGAAGAAAATGTGAGTATATAACTATTTATTATGCAAATGCATGGAAAAGGAGGAAAACCATGAAGTTCAGAAAAGCATTAAGTATTTTTATGGCAGTGTCTATGTTGGCAGGAATGGCAAGCGTGAATGTTATGGCAGCAGAGGAAAAAGAAGAAACTGCAGAAGAAACAACTCTTACCATGTGGTCCTGGACACCGATCACCCGCACTTGTGAGAAGATGCTGGAAGCATTTGAGGAAGAGAATCCCGGAATTAATATTGAATTCTCCTATTACAACTATGATCCTGAGTATTTATCTGCTCTTTCCGCTGCTGCAGCATCTGACAATCTGCCGGATATCATTGGTCTTCAGCCCGGATCTCTGACAGCACAGTATGCAGATTATCTGATTGATTATACTGAGTATGCAGAAAAAGACTGGGGCGAAAACTGGAAAGAAAACTATCCGGAAATGATTGCGAACCAGATTCAGATGGGAAATAAAGAGGGTGATGAAGGAAACTATATCCTTCCTGTAGAGGCTCAGGTTATTACGATTGTATATAATAAAAATGTATTTGAGAAATTTAATCTTGAAGTTCCTACTACATATGACGAATTTAAAGAAGTTTGCAGTGTGCTCAGCGAGAATGGCGTAGCGCCTCTGTTTCTTGGAGGAGCAAACGGATGGCAGCATGTGAACGTATTTACTATGCTTTGCTCACAGCTTGATACCACTATGTTTGACAAGGCTCAGGCAGGAGAAATCAAATGGACAGATGAGAAGATGGTAGAAGCGATGAGCAACTATAAGCTTATGTTTGATGATGGCATTTTCCAGGTTGGGGCAATGTCTGCAGACGCAAACACAAACGGAACACCGGCCTTTGTATCTGACAGTGCAGCTATGATGGCTCTTGGTTCCTGGTGGTGTCAGGAATTCACTGCTGAAGATCCGGCACAGATTGTTAAGGATTGGGATTTTGGATTCTTCTATCTTCCTCCTGTAGGAACTGCTGAGAAAGCAGCTACACCGGTAGGTGGAATCGACTTTGGTTTTGGTATTACAAAGAACTGTAAGAATCCGGAGGCAGCATGGAAAGCACTGAAATCCTTTAGTTCCGGAGCTGGTATTCAGGCCTGCGCAGATGATGTAAATAACCTTCCGGCATTTAAAGGTATTCAGCCGAAAAACGAAGAACTGAATGCAGATCTTGTTGAGCAGTTCAATTCTTTCGCAAAGGATCTGGACAGCGCTATGAATCAGAGAATTGGAGAGCCAACAATCGAAACAGCGCTTCAGAATGCTCTTGCAGGTGTTGGAACCGGAGAGCTTACTCCGGAAGAAGCATGTCAGGCAGTACAGGATGCGCAGGATGCACTGTAAAATATAAAAACAAACGTATTTCTTGATGTGAAAGATAAGTAATATAGGAGTGGATGGTTGGGAGAATCAGATCTGATAGACAAAGATTGGGTTCTCCCAATTTACTCTCCAAATGCGTACCGTGAAGGACTGAAAGGAGAAGGGTCTATGGGTAAAGCAAAGGTGAAAAGGAAATATAATATCACAGGATATCTGTTTATACTTCCTGCATTGTTATTTTTTGTGATATATATTTTATATCCGATTTTCTTTGTGGGATGGAGCAGTGCATATGAGTGGTCTACTCTGAAAAACATGGAATTTGTGGGTTTTGAAAATTTTAAAAGAGTATTTCAGGATAAGGTGTTTTGGACTTCTATGAAAAATTCCCTGATCTGGATTGTGACAACTGTGCCGATTCAGGCAGGAATCGGATTTTTTCTGGCATATATCATTGAAGACCGGCTGAAGCGTGGCAGAGGGTTTTTCCGAACAGCTTTCTTTCTTCCAGTAGCAACCTCTGTGTCAGTGGTTGCGATTGTATGGGGAAAGATGCTGCAGCCCTATCAGGGTATCATCACCCATTATCTCAGTGAAATTGGGATCAAGGGGCAGATCAATATTCTGGGGATGCCGGATACTGCTATTCTGGGATGTATTATTGCAAATATATGGGAGTGGACAGGATGGTCTATGATTATGTATGTGGCAGGTATTTCACAGATTTCTGAAGATATGAAAGAAGCTGCTAAGATTGATGGTGCTACCCGTTGGAAAGAAATCCGTTATATTTACCTTCCGGCGCTGGCCTCCACCCATAAATCGCTTTTGATGTTGGGAGTAATCGGTTCTTTACAGACCTTTGGACTTATTTACACAATGACAGGCGGAGGTCCGAATCATGCGTCTGAAATGCCGGGAACTTATATTTTCCAGACGGGCTTTACCAATCAGCAGATGGGATATGCGTCTGCACTTTCTATGGTAACGCTTTTGTTTGCCCTGATTCTTACAGTAATACAGGTAAAAGGACTGGGAGCCGGTGATTTTATGAAAAAGGAAGAGGGGTGATTTTTATGACAAGGAAAGAGAAAATCGGACAGATTGGATGGAATCTGATTCTTCTGGCTGTTACCTTTATTTTTATGGTACCATTGATTTTTATGATCAGCATGTCTCTGAGGACTCCGGATACGATTGGACTTCCGAAGCTGTTTATTGCAGATGTTACGTTTAAAAATTATGTAAATGTTATAAAGAATAACCCGCTTCTTTTTAAGAACCTGCTGAACAGCGTAATTATTACTGTTTCCTCTGTGGCTCTTGTAACAGTTTGTGCCTCTATGGCTGTTTTTGGATTTTCCAGAAAAAATGTACATGGGAAGGTTCTCATTTATAATATTATTCTTTGTACGCTGATGATTCCGGTTGCAGGTCTGGTGGTTCCGTTGACACAGCTCAACAGCAGTCTTGGCTGGATCAATAACTATCTGGGACTTATATTTCCGTTGACTGCTCTTGGTATTCCCTATGCGATTACAATTCTTCAGGGATTTATGACCGGAATTCCAAAAGAACTGGAGGAAGCGGCCCTGATAGACGGCTGCGGTACGGTAAGACTATTTGTACAGATTATCTGTCCTCTTTTAAAACCTGGAATTATCGTTATTGTAATCTGGCAGTTTTTGACATCCTGGAATGAATTTTTCTTGTCCATGTGTACCATGACCAAGGAAAGTATGAAAACACTTCCTCTGATTGCACAGCAGTATAATGGTGCATATTTCAGTCAGCCGGGAACACTGTTTGCTGCACTGACTCTTGTAACAGTGCCTATGCTGGTATTTTATATTCTTGTACAGAAGCAGTTTGTAAAAGGTCTGACAGCAGGTGCGGTAAAGGGTTAAAAAGCATTGTAAAAATTTTCCGTTCGTGTAATAATAAAGGAAACTGTATGACTGAAAATACAGCTAAATATGTATTCTGCCGGACTTGATAACTGCGACATGGAAGGAGCGGAAAAATTATTATAATACACGGAGACTGATATGCGGAAAGAATCAATTCTAACCAACAGAAAAATATATAAACGAAACCGTTTGATGGAAATTTTGCGGTGCAGTGATCAGAATTTATCAAGATATGATCTCAAAAAAATGTCCGGTTACAGTATGTCCTCGATTCTGGAACTCTCCAGAGAGATGATAGAGGAAGGGTTGATTTACGAGGAAGAATGTGAAGATTCCCGGGTAGGAAGAAAGCCTGCGTGGCTCAGAATCAACCCTGATGGGGGATATTATGTGGGCTTGGAATTTAACGCTCAGTATATGAACACAGTAGTTATGAACCTTGTGGGAACAATTTTGTACAAAGAGACAAGGGAGACTGCAGATGGAGTGAGTCCTCACCGTGCAAAGTTGGAGCAGATTCTGAAACAGATTCAGGATATGCTGGAAATTGCTCAACAGAATGTGCCGGACAGAAGCAGAATTATAGGAATTGGTATGGGAATACCTGGATATGTGGATTCCGAGAAAGGCTATTCTTATGGGTACTCCCGCATACCAGGCTGGAAGGATATTATGATCCGCGACCTGGTACAGGAATCAACGGGGATTCCCTGCTACATCCAGAATAATGTCAGTGTGATGACCCTTGCCTATAAATGGCTGAATTATAATGGAAACAGTAACGATTTTGTATTTCTTTCTATACGAACAGGTATCCGGATGGTGACAATCTCCAATAATCGACTGGTAACAGGAAAAGGGGGATTTGCAGGTGAAATCGGACATATTCGAATCAGTAACGGCGGCAGGATCTGCAGCTGTGGAAGATATGGCTGCCTGAATTCAGAAATATCAGACCCTTCTCTGCTGAATATTATTAAAGAAGGATTTCAGGTACATCATTATCAGCGGATTTATGAGCTGGCAGGAGAAAATGAGGATAATGTAAAGATTGAACACTATGTACAGGCAGTTCTTGAGGGAGATGAGGAATCTGTTAAATTGATGAAAGTAGTTGCCGGAACTTTGGGAAGAGCTCTGGCTCTTGTGGTAAATATTCTTGCTCCAAGTGAGGTAGTTCTTTCAGGTAAGCAGTTTGAAATTGGGGAAGTTTTTCTTGATGAGATCAGAAATGCAGTAAAGGAAGAGGTAATCGCTCAGAACTTCAGGAATCTCAGAATTAAAAAATCAGAATTTGGCGGGGAAATCGGTGCTATCGGTGCAGCCTGTATGGTGATGGAGGAGTATTTCTCTTACCAGGATATGGAAGTATAAAAACACAGCCGGGCTTTGATAAGTCCGGCTGTTTGTGTAGTGTATAAGTATATGAAAAACTATATGTTTATAAAAGTGTTATGTTTTGAAAGAAGAGAACATTAATTAAAAATATGCATAGTAAGATTCTGGATGATCGGGTGCACGAGTTGAAGGAAACACAGAAAGGGGTGGAGTTCATGTGTCGTGAAATGGAACAGATTTATAGTGAAGGTATTGAAAGTGGTGAGCTGAAAAAAGCAAAAGCCTCAGCATTATCTATGGCTGCGGACGGAATAAAAGTTGATAAAATTGCTCACTATCTGAATGTAAGTACTCAAATGGTACAGAAATGGATCGATGAGAGCATGAGTGTTTTACAATAAATAAGATTAAAGTTTGATGGAACTGCCAGAAGGGTATTTGCCTTCTGGTAGTTTTTTGGCGTTATATGATATTTTCGGGATAATAAAAAAGTCCCCCCCAATTCCTCAAAGGTGAGAGGTTGGGGAGGTGAATGGGCGAGTTCCCTTTTTATAAATATAAGATTTCTCCGGTTCGGGAGGTGTTGCAGCCGTTTTGCAGCCGGAGGGCAGTGCGGAATTCCGAAGAACGGATGATTTCTGCAAGAGCAGAAAAACCGGGCCGGTTCAGGGATTCCGTTTCCATTACAAGAAACATAGGAAGCTGCTGAAGAGGAATAAAATCCAGGTCTTTTGACTTGAATATGACGGATTCTGCTCCCAATGCAGCATCGGCCTGGCTGGTCAGAACTGCGTTTGCAGTAGAAAAATCAGAAACCAGTTCTTTCTGGTAGCCATTGATCTGATCTGGCAATATTTTGGCACCTTTCAGTAAAATATCCAGATACATTCGTCCGGTACTTCCCTTTTCTCTGTTTGCGAGAGCAACATCGGGACGTTTTAGATCACTGACGGACAATATATTTTTCGGATTTCCTTTTTGGACATAAAATCCAAGAGAATATTCATAAAGAACAAAAGCTGCAACGGACATACCGGGAAGCAGGGCAGGAATATGCTCAGGAAGAATACCGGCAGTGGTGGCATGAACTTTTTTAAAATAAAGAGAATACAGTCCGTTATAAGTATTTAGGTGTGAATGAAGCACTGGAAGTCCATGGGGATGAATAGCCATCTGGTTGATCAGATATTCCAGAGCTGGAGATTCCTGTCCGCTGATAATAAGACCGTTGGAATACAGAAGATAGTCTCTTTTCAGAAGAGAGCTTTCCGGCTGAAAATCGGGAAAAGGCAAAGGCGCTTCAGAGACAGATGCATCGCCTCCCTGAAGATACCGATTCAGCTGTTCCTCACTGATTCGAAGCTGTTTGCCTATTTTTGAAGATTCCAGTTCTCCGCGTTTGATGAGTTCGTAGACTGTAGTTTTTTTTATTTTCAGCTTGTCTGCAATTTCCTGGGCAGTGTAAAGCTTATTCATCAATTCCTACCATAACATTTGTGGCTTTGATAACAGCGTAGGCATCAGATCCAACTTCCAGGCCAAGTTCTTCCACAGCCGCACAGGAAATGGTGGCAACAATAATATTTCCCCCTCCGATATCAATAGATACAATAGAATTTACAGCTCCTTTGTTAATGCTGACAACTTTTCCTTTTAACTGATTTCTTGCACTTAATTTCATGATGATTTCTCCTTTATATATTATTGTAAAAATTATTGGTATCTGTTATTTCTGTTACCGCGTACAGTATTTTCCATGACATCAAAAATTACTTGAGGTATTTTTTAATTTTTATTTCGGAAAGTAAACTGAAATGAAATCCGGTATGTTACTGTTTGCTGCATTTCGGGCAATATGGCTAAAATATTTTTAAATCACCTTCAGTAATGGTAATTGTCCTGTATATTTGGGGATATTGGAAACATACCAAAACATCTGGCGGAATATTGCCTGTGTGCAGTTGTTGTTTTACATTGCGATTCATTTCATTCCTGGCAGTCTGGTTAAAGTGTTTTCCCAATCACCCTCGGTGATGGTAATTGTCCTGTATATTTGGGGATATTGGAAACATACAAAAACATCTGGCAGAATATTGCCTGTGTGCAGTTGTTGTTTTACATTGCGATTCATTTCATTCCTGGCAGTCTGGTTAAAGTGTTTTCCCAATCACCTTCAGTAATAGTAATTGTCCTGCATACCCCGGGGACTCTGGTAAAGAATACAAAACACCTTGTGGGATAATACCACATGAACAGTAACTATTTTACTACTATTTACTATAACACAGTGGAAATGAATTGACAATAACAGTCTTCTGATATAAAATGAATAAAACAGAACTAAAACAAACTAAAATGAATAAAGGAGAAGGGAAATGAAGAAAAAACTGGCAGTTATTACACTTGCAGGAATGATAGCAGTCGGATTAACAGCAGGAAATGTACAGGCGGCGGAACCCAGCGGAGAGGTCTATGTATTTATTGCAGCCAGCCTTGCCAATGCAATGGAGGATATACAAAAGGACTTTAATCAGAAGTATCCGGATGTGGAGATTTTTTACAATGCGGACAGTTCAGGAACTCTCCAGACACAGATTGAGGAAGGATCCAGATGTGATATCTTTTTTTCAGCAGCAACCAAGCAGATGGATGCCCTTGTAGAGGAGAAACTGGCAAAGGAAGAGTCTGTAGTGAATCTTCTGGAAAATAAGGTTGTTCTGATTAAGACAAAAGATACAGAAACCAAAGTTACAGGATTTGAGAATATCACAGAGGCTGAGAATCTTGCCCTGGCAGGGGAGGATGTTCCTGTAGGACAGTATGCCAGAGAGATTTTTACCAACCTTGATATTATGGATCAGGTAGAGGCAATGGAAATCAACGAGGGAAAAAATGTAACAGAGGTTCTGGCAGCAGTGACCCAGGGAAGCAACGAGGTAGGGGTTGTATATGCAACAGATGCAGCTTCCGTGGCAGATCAGGTAGAAATCATTGCAGAGGCTCCGGCAGATGCTCTGAAAACTCCGGTTCTTTACCCGGTAGGCATGATAGAGGATGAAGAGGCTTTACCAGAGGAAAAAGTGGCAGCAGAGACATTTTTTGAGTATCTTCAGACAGAAGATGCGCTGAAAGTTTTTGAAGAGCATGGATTCAGCCCTTATACTGCTGAAGTGGAAGAGAACGACACAGAGGAAGCGGAAGATACACAGGCAGATCAGAAAACTGACTCAGAAGCAGAAGAAACTGGGGAAGCTCCCACTGAGCAGGAGAAAACAGCAGAGTGACATAGAAATAAGAATTTACCAAAGCTCTGTACATTGGAGAATGAATGATGAGTGAGTTTATACAGGAGATTAACTGGTCTCCTTTATGGATTTCCCTGAAAACAGGCGCGGTGGCTACTACTATCGCGTTCTTTCTGGGAATCTGGTGCGCCAGAAAAATAATGAAAATGAAGCCTGTGACCAGAGCAGTGTTTGATGGTATTCTGACAATGCCTCTTGTGCTGCCTCCTACAGTTGCAGGTTTTTTTCTGCTGATTATTTTCAGCCTGCGGAGACCTTTTGGAAAGTTTCTCCTGGAGAATTTTGATTTTAAGATCGTGCAGACATGGAAAGGGTGCATTGTAGCGGCTGCTGTAATAGCGTTTCCTCTGATGTACCGTAATGCCCGGGCAGCTTTTGAGCAGATAGACGTAAACCTGATCTATGCAGGACAGACCCTTGGAATGAGCGATCGGAAAATATTCTGGAAAGTTATTATTCCGGCAGCTGCTCCGGGCATTGTATCCGGTACAGTTCTTGCTTTTGCCAGAGCAATCGGGGAATATGGCGCAACCTCCATGCTTGCAGGAAATATTCTGGGAAAAACAAGAACTGTTTCTGTTGCAATTGCGGCGGAGACTGCGGCGGGAAATTATGATGTAGCAGGATTCTGGGTTGTGATTATTGTGCTTATTTCTTTTTTTATCGTGTCATTGATCAATATTGTATCAGGAAGAGGAATGAAAAGCAGACGGTGGATCTAAAAAGTAAATGGTTTGTATATGAATACAAAGCCATCAGTGAGAAACTACTGAATGATGCATAATGGAAGCAGTAATATGAGGATATAAAAGAAATGTCGGGTTTTTTATGTGTATCACATACAAACAGAAAAGAGCTTTGTGTTTTTGTGGCTGTTGGCGGTACGAAGGAAGAAAAACAAGAATCAATACCTGAATATATAAAAAAACATATTCAAGGTTTATAAAAACAACTGTCAGGGGAAAGTGAGACGGAAGGAAAATATGTCCATAAGTGTAAATATAGAAAAAAGCTTCAGAGGCTTTACTCTGAAAGTACAATTTGAGACGACGGATTTATCTACAGGAATTCTGGGAGCTTCCGGAAGCGGCAAAAGCATGACTCTGCGCTGCATTGCAGGTATTGAGACACCGGACAGAGGAAAGATTGTGATTCATGGAAAAACGGTTTTTGATTCAGAAGAAAAAATCAATCTGAAACCACAGGAACGCCAGGTAGGATATCTTTTCCAGAATTATGCGCTTTTTCCGACAATGACAGTTCGTGACAACATTCGTTGTGGATTTCGGGGCGAAAAAAAACTTCGAGACGAAAAAGTACAGGATTTTATCTGCCGATATCATCTGGAGGGGCTGGAAAATCGGTATCCCTCTCAGTTATCCGGAGGGCAGCAGCAGAGAGTTGCCCTGGCAAGAATGATGATTGGGGAGCCTGAGGTTATTCTTCTGGACGAGCCTTTTTCCGCTCTGGATGGATTTTTAAAAGACGTTCTTCAAAAGGATATGCAGGATTTCCTGAAGGAATATACGGGAGATATGATTATGGTCACTCACAGCAGAGATGAAGCTTTTCGATTCTGCAGGAATCTGATGCTTTTGAAAGAGGGAAAAACTCTGATATTTGGAGATACCCGGAAGCTTTTTGAGCAGCCGGAGTTTCTGGAAGCAGCAAGACTTACCGGGTGCAAAAACCATTCCAGGATCGAACGGCTGGGAGATTACGAGCTGTTTGCCCTGGACTGGGGCGTTGCTCTTCGTACAGAGAAAAAAATAGGATCCGATATCACTCATGTGGCAATCCGCGGACATTGGATGCAGGGAACGGATCACAAAACGGAAAACTGTATTTTGTTTCAGTCAGTGGATTATGTGGAAACGACCTTTGAGCATCAGTATCTGGTAAAAAGCCCGGAGATGGAAGAAGATGCAGTTCTCTGGTGGATGCGCCCCAAGGGCAGTTTTGACGAGCCTGCAGAAAAAAATCTGCCCCGGTATCTGTATCTTCCGTCAGAGCATTTAATGCTGCTGAAATAGAAAACTGTTTTTAAGATGTTTTTCTTTATAAATGCAGAGGATTGATTTATAATAAAATTGTGGCGATAAATGAGCAAATATATAATTTTGCATAATGAATCCGTAATATGAAGAAATAAAGAAAATTTAAACTTTATATGTGCATTTCACAACGCAACGATAATTTTGTGTACTTCTTCAAGTTTGCTCATTTATAGATTATAATTATTAATCATTTAACATGATAAGGAGGGAGGCCGGTTACAAACACCATTTCTACAGAAGATAAGGATTCCGGGAGTTTACGGAATAAAATATACAGGCTGATAACATTTCTTAAAATACATAAGACAAAACCCGAAAGCTACTAATATAAGTTACATAAAGAAAGGAATGTCTTATGGAAAGCAATACTATTTTTGATGATGTGTTCCGGACTATGCTGGAAAAGATGCCGCAGCTGGCAATTCCACTGATTAATGAAGTCTTTGGCACTTCCTATCCGGAAGATGTTAAAATCATACAAAAGAGAAATGAACATCAGACAAAAAACGGCAGGATAATCACAGATTCCCATTTGCTGATTGCAAATCGGATTTACCATATAGAATGTCAGAGTACAGACGATTCTACTATGGTGATCCGAATGATTGAATACGATTTTGCAATCAGTCTGGAACAGGTACAGCAGGAAAATGGCAGATATCGGATGTATTTTCCACAGTCGTGCGTACTGTATTTGCGCGGCACAAAAAAGAGAGATACGATATCTGTGGAGATTGTGATGCCAGATGGTAATGCAGTAGAATACACGGTTCCTGTTGTACAGGTGCAGAGGTTTACCTGTGATGATATGATGCAGAAACATCTGCTGTTTTTACTGCCGTACCATGTAATAAAATACGAACAGGAAAAGGAACTGGACACGGACAGCGAAAAATGGAAGGAACTTTTAGATGAGTATGCAAAAATCGAGAAGTATCTGGAGAAAAATTTTCTTGAGAAAGGAAATGAAAAAGCATACCGGGATATGGTTGAGCTGATTATCCGGATCGCAGATTATGTGTTCAGAGACAAAGAAAAAGTAAAGAAAGGATTTGGTGATGTAATGGGCGGAAAGGTATTGGAACTGGAATCAGATAAGCTGATCCAGAGGGGAATTGAACAGGGTCTGGAAAAAGGAATCCAGCAGGGCATTGCCATGGAACGAAAAAATACAGAGCTTGTACGTCGCAAGGCAGAGGAGGAGATTCAACGTTTGAAGAAGCTTTTGGAAGAACAAAATAATAAATAGTGACTGTGAGAAGAAAAATGACAGGTATACACTTAATATCAAGTAAGAGATATTAAGTGTATTGTGTAATACTCATGTAGAAGTAAGCTCCTGGATAAGAGAGATAAATCTTGCATCCAGGAGCTTTTGGCAATACTTTTAATATTTGGCAAAATTTTTGATTAAAAAGATATAGAGATGAGCTTTATGGCTCAGAAAAACAAAGGTGAAATTTGATACAGAAAGCGCATCAACCAGGGTACTGGGTTCAGGGGATAGATAAGATACAGAGGGAGAAAACTGTATTCTGTTCCGGCTGACAGAAAGGCAGCAGACGGAGTATTTTTATCTGGAGCTGAAGCGTATGATGCTGCTGAAATAATTAAGATTATAGCTCAATACATATTGACAAGTTTTGTTTTTTTATTGCACTATAATGATGTAGTATACAATATAGTGAGGAAAGAAGAAAATGAAATATAATTTATCAGAAGCAGAGTATGAGATCATGAAATTCATATGGGAACAGGGGGATAATATCAGTTTTAATGATATTATGGAATATACTCAGAAAAAAGGGCATACATGGAAAAAACAGACTGTGCAGACATTTCTGACACGACTGATCGATAAAGGAGTATTAAAAGCTGAAAAAGTGGGAAACAAGCGATACTATTCACCGTCAACTACAGAAACAGAGCATATTTGTAAGTGGACGCATGAATTTTTGAAAGCAGACTTTGGAGGATCATTGAAAAATTTTATGCTTGCATTTACAGGTGGAAAATCTCTGACAGAAGAAGAAGCCAGGGAACTGCATGAATTTCTGGACGAATAGAAAAAAGGAAGATGCCGGTGAACAATTTATTATTATTTATGTCTATAAGTGGAACCGTTGCGTTTGGAATGTATTTTCTGTGCAGGAATTTTCTTAAGGAAAAGTTGGCGCCTGGTTACAGATATATACTTTTAAAATTGGTTATGTTGTTTTATCTGCTTCCTCTTCCCTTTTTAAGCAGTAAGATCAGAAAGGCGATTGGAAGGCTATATGGCAATGAAGCTTTGATAAATGGCTATGCTTTTGGGAAAAACTATCGTCATTTAAGCAGAGGTAAATTTTTTTATATAATAGATAAGCAAACAACGATACCTGATTACAGGGGCATATTTTGGATATGCGTCATTGTATGGGGAGGAATGTGCGCGCTTTATCTCGGGAATTTTGTTTATCACAAAATAAAATTAAAAAAAATAAGACAGTATGCAGTAGGGGAATGCAGTACAGCTGTTCCTTATCTGAACCAAGAGTATGAGATGATTATGCATAAATACAGGGTTAGGATTGTGTTTATGCCAATGCACACAGAAGCTTTTACATATGGATTTTTTTCTTCTGTAATTGCTGTTCCTGTGGATTTAGACAGTGAATCGATATCATATGTTTTAAAGCATGAATTGACGCATATTAGGAGAAGAGATATTTGGATTAATTTTTTTGCATATTTAGCAGTAGCTATTCACTTTTATAATCCATTTATCTATCTGTTCTATAAAGAGATTATGAAAACAGCCGAACTGAGTTGTGATGAACAGACTTTGAAAAATGCGGACAGGGAAGAAAGGGTAAGATATGGACATATGCTGATAGAACAGACCTGCAGGCGGTCAAATAAGCATTTTATAATGGGATTTTCAAAGAAACAAAATAAAGAGATAAAGGAGCGTGTTTCTATGATTAAAACAAAACCAGTAAGGAAATGGTATCTGGCTGCAAGTTTGGCAGTGATTATTTTTCTGTCAGGAACAGTGCCGGTGCTGGGATATGTAATGCCGGAAGCTATCGAGGCAGATACTTATGAGAAGCAAGAGGTTGAGTATATAGAAATCGGAGAAATTGATACAGATTCTTTGGAAGATGAGAAAATGTTTCAAAGTATGGATTCTTACTTTATCACAGAAGGTAATAAGATAATAACTGAGGTTTCCGGTGACAGTATACAAAGGAGAGCGTGCCGTCATAAGTATGAGGCCGCAACACAAAAGATCCATACGAAATTTCAGGCAGGCGGATGCCGGGTAGATATATATTCTGTTAAGAGATGCAAAAAATGTGGAGCGATAAAAGACAGGGTAAAAAGTAATTCTATTACATATGCAAAATGTATTCATAAAGGATAATGTTTAGTGGAAAATAGGTGGTCATTGAGAGTGACACCTATTTTTTTACTTGATAATACTACATTTCAGTAGTACTATAAAACTACGTAATAGTAGTACGAAGAAAGGAGGGATTGATAATAGAAATTTAGGATGTTCTATAGGTGAGTAGATTATGCCAAATCAGGAAAAATAATTAAGAAAGGAAAGAAAAAATGAACAAAAAAATAACAAAGAGTATTATAGGCGCATTGTCAGCAACAATGCTTCTGGGAGCAACTTATAGTGCAAATGGTATGTCAAATTTTTATGCCAATAAGGGCCGGGATGGCTTGAATGTCTTTGTAGAGGCCAGCTTTACTCCTGGGGTGAAGACAAATACTACCAAGTATGGCTTGGTTAAAGGAAAATATGTCAGGAAAGTCACGATTAATTTGAAAGAAGGAATTTCATATAACAAATCAAAATCTACCACTACAGGAAATTTGATCAGGCTTTCTAAGAAGAACAATCCATTACAAAAATCTTATGGTTCCTGGAGATGGACTTATAAATAAGCGTTTGAAGGGCGGGAACAAATCCGCCCTTCTCATATAATGAGGAAGTTATTTTATGAAACAATTCATCATAAAATCCCGTATGTTTTTTCTCATCTGTTTCATGAGCACGGTGATTCTGACCCTGGCATGTAATGCAATGTTTCCGGATCCGGTAAAGGACTTTGGTCTGCTGTCCGATTCATATCTGACGGTTGAGTTTCAACAGGAACGTCCTGCAGTTGAGGATTTAAACATCTGGGCAGAGAAGAACCAATGTAAGTTGATGACAGGGTATGTGTTTTCAAACGGCAAGACCGTAGCTTTTGATAAAAAGCTGATGAAGTTCCTGGGGATTCATCCATCGGAATGGAAAGAAACCATGAAGGAGGAGAATGTGGCGATTGTAAATACAGACGCACAGAGGCTATGTTATGACAGAGAGGGACAGACATTTCTTCCATTCAGGGGGACGGATTATCGTGTGATAGGTTTTTTTAATGAGAATAAAGCTGATCCGGAAAATCGAACAGATTACATTCTGAATCAAAATGCGGAAGCTGTGAAAAAAAGCAATTATTATACTTATGTTTTTCTGGATATGAAAAAAGGCTGCACTACAGAGAAGCTGATTAAAAGCTTTCAGAATAATTTTTCATTTTCTGCCATATATCCATGGAGAGGCGGACTGTCAGGAAGTCTTGATGCAAGACCGGCAGTGGCGCTGATTATAGCAGTCTGTGGATGCATTCTTTGTTTGAACTGTGCAGGTTATTCTGGGGCATGGATCCGTGCGCAGAAAAAAGAATTTGCTGTGCGCAGGCTGGTAGGAGCTTCAGAACGTCAGAATCATATTCTTTTATTGAAACGATTTTACGGGATATGGGCAGGAGCATATATATTGGGAATTATGGTTTCCGGTATTCTTTTGTATATTCTGAGTAAAATAGAAAATTTGCAGTCCACAAGACGGCTTTTGGGAACCTCACTGGATATGCGAGCAGCTGTTCTGGCGGGAAATGCTGTATTTTTAATAGGGTTTGCAGTAACGGAAATATGCAGACTGGGAGAAAAAAGAAGAGAGACTATGCTTGGTTTGCGGAGAGATAAAATATGAATTTCAGGACAAATATTAAGTTAAGTTTTGAACAGTGGAAATTTCGAAAATTACAGTTTATATTTCTGACAGTACAAATCATATTTTCTTTTTTACTGGTGTGTTTTATATTTCAGCAGTTTTTTTCAAATCGCCAGCTAATGTCTCAGATGCAAAAGTATATGGGAAAAGGGGATATCTATGTACTGTGGAACAATAATGAACCGGAATGGGAGCAGGAGTTGGAAAAAGATAAATATAACAGGAAATTTCGCGAATTAATAAATAAAGTTAGAACTACAAATGTGGATATCCTTGTTTTAAATAATGAATATGAAACCTCAATAAAAGAAAAAAGTACAAATCTGCTGTATATTACACCGGATTTTTTTGACCGGTATGGAATTACCGGGGATTTTTCTGATAGAGAAATTCATAAATTGTTTTGTACGCAGTTTGTGGAGAACGTGGAAACTGAAAAAATTCTTCCGGCAATAGCAGGCGCTGATTTTCGGCATGAGTATAAAAAAGGTGATGTAATTCAGGGAGATAGCGGAGAACAGTACAGGATTGTGGGTTTTTTAAAAAAAGGATCTTATTATGCAGTTCCAACCCAGTCAAGAAATCTGGAAAGTATGGATCATGCACTTCTCATGCCGGTCAGGGTGGATCTGTCGGACAATGTAAGTATAATGGAGTATCTGCGATACAGTCAGTTTGCTGTAAAAGACAGAAGTGAACTTCTGGGAATTGAAGATATGAACAGAGAACTGCATCTGATGGATTCATATTTTGTCAGCTACAGATCTCAGCTTCAGATCGTGCAGAATGATATTCTGGAATCAATGATATTATTCGGAGGTTTTGGCAGTGTGCTGTTTGTTTTTTCTATACTGGGGATTTGTGGGATGATTATTCAACTGATCCATGATTATCAATATGAGTATGGGGTGAATCTGCTTTGCGGCGCAGAAATAAAAGATATTTTTATCCGTCTTGTATTTCAGGTGAGTCTGCTCATAGTGACTGGTATTTGTATGGCATTTTTGATGGCGGGAAACAGTCCGGCATTTTGGAGCGTATTTCTTATGGCTGTTGCATGCCTGCTGATGCTGTATTTTTATAGTTGGAAAAAGCTCAATAGAGAAAACGTTATCGTATGTTTGAGGAGTATGGAATGAGTTTACTTATGTTAAAGGAAATAAGCAGAATATATGGGCCTCAGGAAAATCCTGTGATTGGTATTGATAGAGTGACGCTGACGGTTCAGGAAGGAGAAAGTATTGCCGTAATGGGATCTTCCGGATCTGGCAAAAGCACACTTCTCGGTATTCTTGGTACTATTGACAGTCCTACAACGGGAGAATACATGATTCAGGGGAAAGAAATCTCCGGTTTTGGAAGCAGGGAAAAGGCTGTTCTCAGAAATAGATTTTTCGGGTTTGTAACGCAGGATTTTGCATTGATTCCCCATTATACTGTGGAGAGAAATGTTCGGCTTCCTCTGGATTATACGCATATGTCTGGAAAGGAAAAGAAATGCAGAGTGGAAAAAATACTGAGGGAACTTCATATTGGAGATAAGAAAAAAGCTTATCCATCGCAGTTATCCGGAGGTCAGAAACAGAGAGTCTCTATTGCCCGCGCTCTTGTTAATGATGCAAAGGTGCTTCTTTGCGATGAACCGACCGGAGCTCTGGATTCCGCTACATCCTCAGAAATTATGGGGATTTTTGAAGAATTAAACAGGAATGGCAAGACAGTGATTGTTGTAACCCATGATGCAAAAGTAGCCGCATCATGTAAAAGACTTATCTGTATTGAAGATGGCAGGATAAAAAGTGACAGTTTAAGATGATTGTCTATCAGTATGGTAATTTAAAGTTACTGCTTATTTGGGATATTGTCCTGCCAGGTGTTTGGGCGTATACATGACAGTATGTTTTTCTTTATATTTTGAGATACTTGATTTATAATAAAAATATAAAAAGCTGCAGGGGCGGGAGGCTGCAGATATTGATTTCACAGAAGATAAAGATTCCAGGAGTTTCCCGGAATAAAATATACAGGCTGATAACATTTCTTAAAATACATAAGACAAAACCCGAAAGCTACTAATATAAGTTACATAAAGAAAGGAATGTCTTATGGAAAGCAATACTATTTTTGATGATGTGTTCCGGACTATGCTGGAAAAGATGCCGCAGCTGGCAATTCCACTGATTAATGAAGTCTTTGGCACTTCCTATCCGGAAGATGTTAAAATCATACAAAAGAGAAATGAACATCAGACAAAAAACGGCAGGATAATCACAGATTCCCATTTGCTGATTGCAAATCGGATTTACCATATAGAATGTCAGAGTACAGACGATTCTACTATGGTGATCCGAATGATTGAATACGATTTTGCAATCAGTCTGGAACAGGTACAGCAGGAAAATGGCAGATATCGGATGTATTTTCCACAGTCGTGCGTACTGTATTTGCGCGGCACAAAAAAGAGAGATACGATATCTGTGGAGATTGTGATGCCAGATGGTAATGCAGTAGAATACACGGTTCCTGTTGTACAGGTGCAGAGGTTTACCTGTGATGATATGATGCAGAAACATCTGCTGTTTTTACTGCCGTACCATGTAATAAAATACGAACAGGAAAAGGAACTGGACACGGACAGCGAAAAATGGAAGGAACTTTTAGATGAGTATGCAAAAATCGAGAAGTATCTGGAGAAAAATTTTCTTGAGAAAGGAAATGAAAAAGCATACCGGGATATGGTTGAGCTGATTATCCGGATCGCAGATTATGTGTTCAGAGACAAAGAAAAAGTAAAGAAAGGATTTGGTGATGTAATGGGCGGAAAGGTATTGGAACTGGAATCAGATAAGCTGATCCAGAGGGGAATTGAACAGGGTCTGGAAAAAGGAATCCAGCAGGGCATTGCCATGGAACGAAAAAATACAGAGCTTGTACGTCGCAAGGCAGAGGAGGAGATTCAACGTTTGAAGAAGCTTTTGGAAGAACAAAATAATAAATAGTGACTGTGAGAAGCACAACAAAGAATCCAGGCCGGAGCATCAGCTCCGGCCGTTTTTATGATAAGTTACATACCCGCTTACCAGCATGGCCAGCTTAAAGGTCAGGGCATCCTCAAAGGTACGGAGATCCAGCCCGAACTTTTTCTGGATTTTCTCAAAGCGGTACACAAGAGTGTTCCGGTGGACATAAAGCTGTCTGGAGGTTTCAGAAAGATTCAGGTTGTTCTCAAAGAAGGTACGGATAATGGCAAGGGTTTCACTGTCCAGGGAATCCAAAGATTCACTGCCAAATACCTCCTGGATAAACATTTCGCACACAGAAACCGGGAGCTGATAGATCAGCCTGCCAATTCCAAGCTTGCGATAGCTGAAAACGTTTTTTTCTGAGTAAAAGATCTTTCCGATCTCCATAGCTGTTTTTGCTTCTTTGTAGGCATTGGAAAGCTGGAGGAGATCATCGGCTGTGTTGCTGTAGGAAACCCAGGCCTGGGTCATGGCTTCAGTTCCAAGCATGTCTACCAGCATAAAAGCAATATCTTCCATATCCTCGTCTGATTCTGTAGAGGAAAGCTCCCGGATTACAATGATTCCGGAATCATCTACGGAGGTAATAAAATCTCTTGTACGGGCGGAAAAGATATTCCGGATAGTGGCAAGAGCGTGTTCGTCTCTGGCCTGGCGGGTTTCCACCAGAAAAACAGCACGTCTGGCAGTGGAAGAGATATGGAGCTTTTTGGCGCGGTTAAAGGCTTCTACTTCCTGATAATTTCCAAGAAGAAGCTTTTGCATAAAAGTGTTTTTGTCATTTTTTTCCGCATAGGCTTCCAGAAGGCTCTGTACCTGGCAGACAGCCAGTTCTCCGATGGTGGGAACGCTGTCACCGCTTCCCCACACAATAAGAATATAGGCAGGCTCTTCTTTATACAGAACTTTATAAAGGCAGCGGCTGGTGTTTGCCATAATAAGAGCGTTGCTTTCTCTGAATTCACTGAGCTTTTTTTCTGAAGGAAGTGAACGGGAGCATGTAGTTACAAAAATTTCGTTTTCATCAGTGATAAGACAAAAATCAAGATTGCTGATGGCTTTCCAGTCATCCATATATTTCTGTAAGGTTCGCTGTATTGACATGAGATTATCCCTCTTTCTACTGTAATTAAGAATGAAACGAAGCAGATTGACGTCTGCATTTTATTTGTGGGGAAAGCAGTAAATTCTGTACGAATCTTCCCGGTAAAGTATGTTACAGCATGGAGCATACCTGAAAATTCCTGTGATATCAAATATTATGCACAAGCGTTTGGCAACAGAGAATAAAGCAGCCGGCTATTTTGAAAATCCGGAAGGTTCGTTCCCTGACGGGGTATGAGGCGCTGTTCCGGTGGAGTTCCGTTCAATGAGCTGAGCGTGAAGATAAATGGTTCCGATAGAAACCTTGTTCATAATACTGTCTATGGCGTAAAAACCACATTTGCCAAGTTCGATACGGTCCTGGCGGATGGTAGTCAGAGGCGGAGAGGTATAGGCGCACAAAGGCAGATCGTCAAAACCGATAATGCTGATATCGCCCGGAACCCTGTAGCCCAGCTGCTGACACTGAACCATAGCGGCGTTGGCAATCTGATCGTGGCTGCAGATAATGGCTGTCATTCCCATGTTCAGAAGCCGGGGCAGATGCTTTTCAATACATTTGGTCACATAGTAAGAAGCGCCTGCATAATCAGGATCAGCCTTCAGTCCGTTTTGCTTCAGCGCGTGGAAAAACGCCTTATGACGCACCTGCATAATATAAGCTCCCAGTGCGCTGCTTAAATACCCGATCTTCCGGTGTCCCAGCTTTTTTAAATGAGACACGGCAAGAGCCATTCCCTCATTATTGTCAATTCCGATAGAGGCAATATAGGGATTGGCGGGAATATAGTTGTCATAGAGAACGGTTGGAGTGTGGCTTGTTTTAAAATCCTCCATCCAGGGATCGTTGAGAGAAAAGCCCAGGACAAAAGCGCCTGCATAATCATTCTGGAGCATAAAAACATCATAGGAGATTTTTTTCTGGAGCTGGAATGTTACAGGAACTACATTTACCACGTATCCTGCCGGTTCTGCCATTTGCCGGAAGCCGATCACAAAATCATAGCCGAACTGATGAGGTTCTTCATATTCCATATTTTCGATCAGGATGCAGAAACGTTTTGCATCATTTTTTAGCCGCCGCAGTCTGGTATATCCCATTTCTACTGCAGTATCAAGCACTGTTTTTCGTAAAGTTTCGCTTATATCGGGAGCATTGTTGATTGCTTTGGACACAGTTCCCTTGGAAACGCCAAGTCTGTCAGCGATATCCTGTATTGTTGCCATATGTGTACCTTCCTTTTGCCAGACATATCTGAGATAAAAGAGCAGCTGTGTAAAACCGAAAAGACAGAGCCTTAAAGTGGGAAGAGCAGAGTTTTTTACTGTGCGAAATCCGTTTGTTTTCAATCATGCTCTTTTATCCGGAAATAACTGCTTGATACAGAAAAAGTATCTGGGATGTCTGGATTCTTTGATTCTTATTATATCGAAAATAAAGAAAAATGCAATTCTTTTGACTTCTTTTGTTTCGTAATAAATACCTGTACAGATATAAAGTATAAAAAATGCACAAAAATAATATTGAAAAAATGTGGAAAACAGAGAAAAACATCTGATATATTGACGTTTTTTTCAGGTTGTTGTATATTACAGATAACGAAACATAACGAAACACAAGGAGAAAAGAAAAATGGGAAAGAGAAGAACAGCGCTTCTGATGGCCGGAGTTCTTGCTGCAGTCAGTCTTGCAGGCTGTGGCGGAGCTTCAGGAGAAAAGACCGGAGCAAAGGAAAAGGTACGTCTTATGGTATGGTCTCCTTCTGAGGATCAGTCCAAAGACAGTGGCCAGTGGCTCCAGAACAGCTGTGAGGACTTTGCAGAGCTTCATCCGGAATGGGACATTACGTTTGTGTATGGAATTGCTGACGAGGCAACAGCGGCAAATCAGGTGGCACAGGATCCGGAGGCAAGCGCAGATGTATTTATGTATGCCAACGATACACTGACAATTATGACAGATGCCAATGCACTGGCGAAATTTGGCGGAAGGTACAGAGAAGAAATCGAAACAACCAATTCTCCGGAGGTTCTGGAATCTCTGGTAAAGGATGGAGATCTTTACGGCGTTCCGTTTACCACAAATACCTGGTTCATGTACTATGATAAGAGTGTTTTTTCTGAGGAGGATATTAAAAACCTGGATACCATGCTTGAGAAGGGAACGGTGTCTCTTCCGTTTACCAATTCCTGGTATCTTCCTTCCTTCTATATTGGAAATGGCTGTACCCTTTTTGGAGATGGAACAGATGAATCCAAGGGAGTGGATTTTAGCGGAGAAAAAGCAGCAGAGGTAACCGATTATCTGATCGATCTGGCTGCAAATCCGAATTTTGAGATTGATGCGGACGGTTCCGGTCTTGCAGGGCTTCGTGACGGAAGCATCAATGCGATCTTTTCCGGTTCCTGGGATGCCAATGCTGTAAAGGAAGCCCTTGGAGATAACATGGGAGCGGCAGCGCTTCCTACCTTTACCTTAAACGGAGAAGAGAAGCAGATGACATCCTATGCAGGCTCAAAAGCCATTGGCGTAAATCCTTACAGCAAAAATATGGTAGCTGCTGTAGAGCTGGCAGTTTATCTGGGATCTGCTGATGCACAGAGATCACATTATGAGCTGAGAAATGTAATTCCATGTAATACAGAGCTTCTGGCAGAGGAAGCCATCGCCAACGACCCTCTGGTATCTGCACAGAACGATACCTTTAACAGGACCTCTATTCTTCAGCCGTTTGTGGCTAAGATGAACAACTGTTGGGTTCCTGTTGAGAACATGGGAAAAGGTATCCGAAACGGAAGCGTCACACATGATAATTCTGTAGCCCAGACTGAGGATATGAACGAGGCAATGAACAGCGACGGGATTTAAGAGAAGGGGATAGGAAAATGTTGAAATTAAAGAAAACAAAAGACGAATTTTCCACACCATATACCTGTATGAACGCCATAAAAAAAGGCGGTATTGAAACAAAGCTTTCCATGGTGCTGATGGGATTTGGAAATTTTGTCCATAAACAGAAAATAAAAGGGCTTCTGTATCTGGCTGTTGAAGCCGCATACCTGGTATTTATGCTGGTAAACGGCATTGGATTTTTAAGTATGCTGGGTTCCCTGGGAAGTGTTCCCCGGAAAGAAGTCTGGGATGAGGCGAATCAGGTTTATGTTTACACCCAGGGCGATCAGTCTGTACTGATTCTGCTCTATGGAGTGGCAACGGTTCTTCTTACTCTTCTGATGGTATGGGTATGGAGAGGAACTTTAAAAAGCGCTTACAAAGCAGAATGTCTGGACAAAAGCGGCCAGCATGTAAACAGCTTTGCAGAGGATGTGAAGTCTCTGCTTCACGAAAACCTGCACAGGCTTTTAATGACTCCGCCAATGACTGCAATTATGATCTTTACCATTCTGCCTCTGATCTTTATGATCTGCATGGCATTTACCAACTACAGTAAGATCGGAAACCATCTGATGCTTTTTGACTGGGTAGGACTGGAAAACTTCAGGGCTCTGTTTGACTCCAACAGTATTCTGGGAAGCACCTTCTGGTCAGTTCTTGGCTGGACCCTGGTGTGGGCGTTCTTTGCAACCTTCAGTAACTATATTTTCGGTATGATCCTTGCTATGGTGATCAACCGTAAGGATACAAGGGCAAAAGGCTTCTGGAGATTCTGCTTTGTGCTTTCCTGCGCGGTTCCGATGTTTGTTTCTCTTCTTATTATGAGAACCATGCTGCAGCCTAACGGCGCGGTAAACGTACTTTTAAGAAATCTGGGCTGGATCGGGGCAGATGCAAGTCTTCCGTTCTTTACGGATCCTACCTGGGCGAGAGTGACTGTAATTGTTATTAATATCTGGGTTGGTGTGCCCTATACACTGCTTCAGCTTACCGGAGTTCTTCAGAATATTCCGGAAGAGCTTTATGAGGCGGCAAAGGTGGACGGGGCAAATGCTGTTCAGAGATTTTTCAAGATCACCCTGCCTTATATGCTGTATGTGACAACTCCGTATCTGATCGTGACCTTTACTGGAAACGTAAACAACTTTAATATCATTTATCTTCTTTCCGGAGGAGATCCGGTTACGGATCTGGCATCCACTGCCGGAAAAACAGACCTGCTTGTTACCTGGCTCTATAAGCTGACCATTGACAAACAGTACTACAATATCGGAGCGGTAATCGGAATTCTGACCTTTATCATTCTGGCGGTGGGAGCGCTTCTTACTTACCGCAACAGCAAGTCCTATAAAGAAGGAGGAATTTAAAGATGGCAGCACCAAAATTCAAGTCAGCAAAAACAAAGCGTTTTGTAAACAATACCATTGTTCATGTGAGTCTGGCGATTCTGGCTTTTATCTGGGTATTCCCTATTATCTGGGTCGTACTTACCAGCTTCCGCGCAGAAAAGGGATCTTATGTTTCTACTTTCCTGCCCCAGTCTTATACGCTGGATAATTATATTAAACTGTTTACTGACACATCGATTCTGAACTTCCCGAAGATGTTCATGAATACCCTGATCATTGCGATTTTTTCCTGCCTGATCGCTACCTTTTATACGCTGGCAGTTTCCTACTGCCTGTCAAGACTGAAGTTTAAGCTGAGAAAACCATACATGAATATGGCAATGATACTGGGACTTTTCCCGGGATTTATGTCCATGGTTGCAGTGTACTTTATTCTCAAGGCAGCAGGACTGACAGAAGGAAATCTTATCAGAGTGGCGTTGATCCTCTGTTATTCGGGCGGCGCAGGACTGGGCTTCCAGATTGCCAAGGGATTTTTTGACACCATTCCCTATGCTGTGGATGAGGCTGCTATTCTGGACGGCTGTACCAAGTGGCAGGTGTTCACAAAGGTTACGCTGCCATTAAGTAAACCGATCATTGTGTATACAGTACTTACGGCATTTATGGCTCCGTGGCTGGACTTTATTTTTGCAAAAGTAATCTGCCGTGCAAATTCTGACCAGTACACCATTGCCATTGGATTATGGAAGATGCTGGAAAAAGAATACATTGACAGCTGGTATACAAGCTTTGCGGCAGGGGCTGTTCTGATTTCCATACCGATTGCGATTCTTTTCCTGTGTATGCAGAAATATTATGTAGATGGAGTATCCGGCGCAGTTAAAGGTTAATGAAAAAGGAGAATTATGAGGACGAGACAGGAATTAAAGAGACTATATCATTCTTCAGAATTTCAGGAAAAATATTTGTATGAGGGCAGTGACCTGGGGGCTGTCTGCACAGAGGAAGGCACGTCCTTCCTTCTGTGGAGCCCTCTGGCGGAGGACGTGAAGCTGTGTCTTTATAAAGACGGAGAAAAAGCTTCCTGTTACCAGGTCATTCCCATGGAAAAAGAGGAAAAAGGAGTCTGGGCGTACCGGACAGAGGAAAATCTTCACGGAGTATATTATGATTATGAGATCACTCTGGACGGAGAAAAAACAGTTACAGGGGATCCTTATGCAAAAGCCTGCGGAATAAACGGGATCCGCAGTATGGTCTGCCACCTGAAAAAAACAGATCCACAGAACTGGGATAAGGATAATAGACCGGAACCATCATCGGAAAATGTGATCTATGAGCTTCATGTAAAGGAGTTTTCCTGGGATGCTTCCGGTGGATTTAAAAAGGAAAACCGCGGAAAATACAGAGCGTTTACAGAAGAGCACACCACTCTTCACGGAGACGGTGTGCATCCTACCGGACTTGATTATCTGAAAGAGCTTGGAGTTACTCATGTACAGATCATGCCTGCATACGATTACGGTTCTGTAGATGAAAAAATTGAAAAGGATTTTAACTGGGGCTATGATCCGGTGAATTACAATGTGCCGGAGGGTTCCTATTCCACAGACCCGGAGCACGGGGAAGTGCGCATCCGGGAATTTAAGGAAATGATCCAGTCCCTTCACAGAAACGGTTTTCGTGTGATCATGGATGTGGTTTATAATCACATGTATTCACTGGACAATAATCTGAATCGTGCTGTGCCCTGGTATTATTTCCGGACAGACAAACAGGGAGAGATTTCCAACGGCTCTGCCTGTGGAAATGATATGGCAAGCGAGCGTCCTATGTGTGCCAGATATATTCTGGATTCGGTGCTTTACTGGGTAAGGGAATATCATATTGACGGATTCCGTTTCGACCTTATGGGACTTCTTGACGTGGAGCTTATGAACCGCATTCGTGCAGAGCTTGACAATATTTATGGAAAAGGAGAAATCCTGATCTACGGCGAACCCTGGGCGGCTGATGCGACAGCCATGGAGGACGGCGCGGCTCCGGCTCTGAAAAGCAATATACAGCTTCTTGATAAAAATGTAGGTATGTTCTGCGATGATACAAGAGACGCCATTAAGGGGCATGTGTTTGAGGCGGAAACACCGGGCTTTGTCAACGGTGCAGAGGGCATGGAGGATAAAATCCTGGACAGTGTAACTGCCTGGTGCGGAAAAGATAAGGTAAAGGCTCCAAGTCAGATCATTACCTATGTGTCTGCCCATGATAACTGGACACTGTGGGATAAACTGGGGAAAACGATTCCTGATGAAAAAGAAAGGGAGAGAGTAAACCGTCTGGCAGCGGCTATTTATATGACCTGTCAGGGAAATCTTTTTTTCCTTTCCGGCGAGGAATTTGCCAGAACCAAGAATGGGGAGGAAAATACCTATAACGCTTCTGTAGAGCTGAACCGGCTGGACTGGGAGCGGGCTTATGAATATCAGGAGTTAAGACAATATTATCAGGGATTGATCGCTCTTCGGAAACAGCTTCCCGGACTCTGTGATAAATCGGAAGAGGCGTGGGAAAGAATTTCCGGGCAGTGGAAAGAAGAGGGAGCTGTGGGATTTCTGGTGGATAACCGGGATGAAGCAAAGACTTCCCCATGGAAAAAGCTTCTGATCATTTATAACAGAACAGAAGAAACAGTAAAAAGAGACCTTCCGGAAGGAAAATGGGAAATTCTTCTGAATGGAGAAAACAGTTTCCTCTGGAAGGAACCAAAAAATACACAAAAGGCAGAGGCGGCTCCGGTGAGCGCGCTGATCCTGGGACAGAGGTAAGGCTATGAAGTGGATTTACGGAAAACAGGAACTGAAAAATCTGGAAAGAGGGCAGGAAAACTGTTATCTCCTTACCAACGGTCTGGGAGGATTTTCTTCCATGACCATGACAGGCTCTGTGGCAAGAAACGATCACGCTCTTCTGATGGCCTGTGTACAGGCGCCCAATCACAGATACAATATGGTACATCGTCTGAAGGAAAGTCTGTGTCTGGGTGAAGAGGAAATTGTTCTTTCTTCCCAGGAGTTTGCAGACGGATATAAGGAGGAGGGCTGTCCTTATCTTTCCTCTTTTGTATTTGACGATATGCCCATATGGAGCTTCCTTGTTCAGGGAGTGGAGATCCGCAAGGAGATTGCCATGACGCAGGGAGAAAATACAGTGGCAGTCCGCTACAGCATCAGAAACCGCAGCAGAAAGCCTGCTGAACTGAAGATTGTACCTTTTTATCAGTTTACTGCAAAGGGCAGTGAGCCGGAACTGCAGCAGGAGTTTCAGTATACGGAAAGCGCGGTTATTTCCAATGGAATGACACTTTATTTCCGGACAAACGGAATACTGAGTGATACAGAAGAAATACGGGAAAACTATTTTTACAGCTATGACGCCTGTGACGGACGAAGGGAGACCGGTCTTACAAAGTCCGGACATATGATTACAAAAAGCGTTCAGCCGGGAGAGGAAAAAATCCTGAAGCTGGTATACTCTATGGAAAATGCAGATCAGGATGCAGACGCGATCATTCTGGAGATGCAGACTTACAGGAAAGCCTTGGAGGCGAAGGCGGGGCTGCACAGGGAAATGGCAAAAGAGCTGGTAAAAAGCGCCAGCCAGTTTGTTTCCAGAAGGGAATCTACTGAAGGCAGCACCATTCTTGCAGGCTATCCGTTTTTTGAGGACTGGGGAAGAGATACCATGATCGCTCTTCCGGGCGTGTGCATTTCCACAGGACAGTATGAAACAGCAAAGGAGATTCTCAGAACCTTTGCAGTTCATGAACGGAGAGGGCTGATGCCGAATCTTTTCCCGGAGGGCGGAAACGAACCCCTTTATAATACGGTGGATGCGGCGCTTTTGTTTATCAACTGTGTGTATCTTTATTATCAGGCTGCCGGGGACAGAGTTTTTGTACAGGAAATGTATCCGGTGATGGAGCGGATCATAAAAGCTTACCGGGAGGGAACCGACTATGGAATCCATATGGATGAGGACGGTCTGATCCAGTCAGGGGAAGGGCTGTGGCAGGTAACCTGGATGGACGTGCGGGTAGGAGATATTCTTCCCACACCCCGTCACGGCAAGCCTGTGGAAATCAATGCTTACTGGTATAACGCCCTGTGTATTATGGATGAACTTGCAGAGGCAGAAGAGAAAAAGCCTGCTTATACACAGTTAAAAGAGAAAGTAAAAGCTTCCTTTGTGGATAAGTTCTGGATGAATGACAGAAAATGTTTAAAAGATCTTGTTTCCGGGACAAAGGCAGACACCCAGATACGGTGTAATCAGATCTGGGCAGTGTCTCTTCCATTTACCATGCTGGATGACCATAAGGAGCATCAGGTGGTGGAAACGGTTTTTGAAAAGCTTTACACCCCTTACGGACTTCGCACCCTGGAACAGGAAGACCCGGAATTTCATGGATTTTATCAGGGAAAAATGGAAGACAGGGACATGGCCTATCATCAGGGAACCGTTTGGACGTTCCCTCTGGGAGCTTATTATCTTGCATATCTGAAGGTGAATCAGTACAGCCCGGAAGCAAAGGAAATCGTGAGAGAGCAGCTTGAGGTTATGGAAGCAGCCATGAGAGAGGGCTGTATCGGACAGCTTCCGGAAATCTATGACGGCGAAAACCCAACAAGATCAAAGGGATGCTTTGCCCAGGCATGGAGCGTGGGAGAGATCCTGAGAGTTTATGAAGTATTGGAAAAATTCTGAAACAGAAAGTGTGGAAGAGAGGAGACAGTTATGGAGAAATTATTAGAGCAGGTATTACAGGAAAGATACCACAAAACGATTAAAGAGGCTTCAAGTCAGGAGATTTACACAGCGCTTCTTCTTATCACCAAAGATAAAATGAAGAACATGAAGAGAAATGAGGGAAAGAAAAAGCTGTACTATATTTCAGCAGAATTCCTTATCGGAAAGCTTCTCTCTAACAACCTTATCAATCTTGGATTGTTTGAGGAAACAAGGGAGGTTCTGGAAAAGAACGGCCATCATATCACAGATATCGAGGAGATTGAGCAGGAGCCTTCTCTTGGAAACGGCGGTCTTGGACGTCTGGCAGCATGTTTTCTGGATTCCATTGCAACGCTGGGCCTGAACGGTGACGGCGTGGGCTTAAATTACCATGACGGTCTGTTCCGCCAGACTTTTGTGGACCATAAACAGAAGGAAGAAAAAAATCCATGGATCACAGCGGATTCCTGGCTTACAAGAACAGAGACAACGTTCCAGGTTCCTTTTAAGGATTTTACTCTGACATCTGTTATGTATGACATTGACATTCCGGGCTATAAAAATAACTGCAACCGTCTGCATCTTTTTGATACAGACACTGTGGATGAAAGCATCATCGGCGACGGTATCAGCTTTGACAAAAACGATATCAAAAAGAACCTGACCCTGTTCCTTTATCCGGATGACAGTGATGAGGCAGGCCAGCTTCTTCGTATTTACCAGCAGTATTTTATGGTCAGCAATGCCGCGCAGCTGATCCTGAAAGAAGCGGAGGACAACGGTTATGATCTTTACAGACTCTATGACCATGTGGCAATTCAGATCAACGATACTCACCCCACCATGGTGATTCCGGAGCTGATCCGTCTTCTTATGGAAAAAGGCTTTAACATGGATACTGCCATTGATGTTGTAAGAAAGACCTGCGCTTATACAAACCATACCATTCTTGCAGAGGCTTTGGAAAAATGGCCGGTTGCATATCTTGAAAAGGTGGTTCCTCATCTTATGCCTGTGATCCGTGAGCTGGATGCCCGTGTGAGAAAGGACTACAGCGACGAGCGCGTTGCCATTATTGATAAAGACGAGCGCGTACACATGGCGCACATTGACATTCATTACGGATATGCGGTAAATGGTGTGGCTGCCCTTCATACTGAGATCCTGAAGGAATCTGAGCTGAAACCGTTCTACGATATTTATCCGGAAAAATTCAATAATAAAACAAATGGAATCACTTTCCGCAGATGGCTGAAGCACTGCAACCACGATCTGGCAGCTTATCTGGAAGAGCTGATCGGCGGAGAATATCTTGAGGATGCCACAAAGCTTGAAAAGCTTCTGGACTATAAAGATGATGAGACTGTACTGAAAAAACTCCGTCAGATCAAAATGCATTCAAAGGAAGAGCTGAGAGATTATCTGAAAATGACTCAGAATGTGGAGATCGACCCAAATGCGGTTTTTGATATCCAGGTCAAGCGGCTCCATGAGTATAAGAGACAGCAGATGAACGCTCTTTATGCCATCTACAAATATAAGGAGATCAAAAAAGGAAATCTTCCGAAACGTCCGCTGACAATGATCTTCGGGGCAAAAGCAGCTCCGGCGTATACCATTGCCAAGGATATTATTCATCTGATCCTGTGCCTGCAGGAGCTGATCGAAAAGGATCCTGATGTAAATAAATACATGAAGATCGTTATGGTAGAAAACTACAATGTAACCAAGGCAGAAAAGCTGATTCCTGCCTGCGATATTTCCGAGCAGATTTCTCTTGCTTCCAAGGAGGCCTCAGGAACCGGAAATATGAAGTTTATGCTAAACGGCGCAGTGACGCTGGGAACAGAGGACGGCGCAAATGTGGAGATCCATCAGCTTGTAGGAGACGAGAATATTTATATTTTCGGAAAACGTTCTGAGGATGTGATCCGTCTTTACGAGGAGGGGACCTACAGTGCGGAGACTCTTTATCAGGAAGATAAACTGATCCGTGAGCTGGTTGATTTTATTAAGGGAGAAGAGCTGGAAGCTATCGGAGATATGGAAAATCTGGAAAGACTGTATAAGGAAATCCGCTCCAAAGACTGGTTTATGGCTCTTCTGGATGTAAAAGAATATATTCAGACAAAAGAAAAAATGCTGGCAGATTATGAGGACGAGGCAGCATGGTCAAGAAAGGCTCTGGTAAACATTGCAAAGGCCGGATACTTTTCTGCGGACCGTACCATTGCCGAGTACAATCGCGATATCTGGAAGCTGTCATAAAGAGGTATATTATGAGAGAATCAGGAATTTTGATGCCGGTGTCAGCTCTTCCCTCCAGTACAGGAGTGGGAGAGCTGGGAGCCGACACCTTTCGGTTTATTAAAAATCTGAAACATTCAGGAGTAAAGATCTGGCAGATTCTTCCTCTGAATCCTGCAGGCTATGGAAACTCTCCGTATCAGCCTTATTCCTCCTGTGCGGGAGATGAAATTTATATCAGTCTGGAAGAGCTGTATAAGCAGGGACTTCTGAAAGTCTTGCCGGAGGCTTTTCGCAAAAATGCGGCAAAGGTGGACTATCAGGCGGTGAGAGAATGGAAGGAGCCTTATCTCCGGGAAGCCTGCAGCAATTTTCAGGAAACAGAGGATTATCAGAGGTTTGTGGAGCAGCCCTGGGTAAAAACTTACGGAATGTTCCGCGCCTTAAAAAAAGAAAACGGAAACCGCTGCTGGAACGAGTGGAAGGCTGAGGATAAAAGCTGGCCGGAGACCGGCGCAGAGGTTCCTGCTCATGTGAAGGAAGAGGTTCAGTACCAGATGTTCCTTCAATATGTCTTCTACTGTCAGTGGATGGCAGTAAAAAAAGCAGCCAATGACGCCGGCATCCGAATTATGGGAGACGTGCCTTTTTATGTGGGCGTGGATTCTGTGGATGTATGGGCAGGCAAGGACAATTTTCTTCTGGATACAGACGGTCGTCCCATTTTTATTGCAGGGGTTCCTCCTGACTATTTCAGCGCCACAGGCCAGAGATGGGGAAATCCCATTTATGACTGGGATTATCTGAAAAAAAATCATTATCAGTTCTGGCTTGACCGGATCGGGTACAGCAGTAAACTGTTTGATATGATCCGTATTGACCATTTCCGGGCTTTTGATACCTTCTGGAAAATTCCGGCAACCTGTCCCACAGCCATTGAAGGGGAATGGATCGAGGCTCCCGGTTACGAAGTTCTGGACATGCTTACAGAAAAGCTTCCGGAGGTGGAACTGATCGCAGAGGATCTGGGAGATCTCCGGCCGGAGGTTCTTACCTTAAAAGAACATTATCATCTGAAGGGAATGAAGGTTCTGGAATTTGTCCTTGATACTTCAGGTAAATATGCGGCAGACAGCTTCCCAGATGAGGAAAACATGATCATCTATACCGGAACCCACGATAACAGTACGCTGACAGAATGGTATCAGGAGCTTAGTGTTCCGGCCAGAAGAAAGCTCCGCCGTTTCCTGAAAAAACAGGGTATCAAAAACGGTTCTGTACAGGACAGGCTTCTGGAATATACCTGGAGAAGCAAAGCGGAGTACGCAATTGTTCCTCTTTCTGATATTCTTGGAATGGGAAAAGAAGCACGACTGAACACTCCGGGTACTGTGGGAAGTCCAAACTGGGAATGGCGGATGCCGGACGGGGACAGGATAGAAGCAGGCCTTAAAAAATATGCCGGACATTTATCATCTATAAATCTATAGAAAGAATAAGCGTACAACCATCATTTCTGGTGGTCATACGCTTCTTATACGAGGAAATAACATATGGAATTTACCGGAGTTTATCATAAAACTTCAGAGCAGATGAGCTATCCGTACAATGAAAACCAGCTGATCGTGAATATAAAAACCGGTTATGACGTCAAACGGGTCTTCATACATTATGGAGACCCGTTTGATGCAGGTATTCTGGGCGGAAAAGAAAAGTGGACTGGAAAACGGGAAGAAATCTGCTACAAAAAGCGGCTGAAGCATCAGCTCTGGTGGACAACCACCCTTGTGCCGCAGTATAAAAGATGTAAATATTATTTTGAGCTTCAGACAGAAAAAGAAACCTGGTATTATTTTGAGGACGGTTTTCTTACAGAGGAGCAGCTTCATATGGATGGAAGGATGCTTCAGTGTTTTATTGTTCCCTGGATGAATCCGGCAGATCTGAACAGAACGCCGGAATGGGTGAACGATACGGTATGGTATCAGATTTTTCCTGACAGGTTCTGCAATGGAACACCGGAGAAAAATACAGAGGATATCCTTCCATGGAGAACCGGACCGGTTACCAACAGAGAACGGTATGGAGGGAATCTTTCCGGAATCCGTCAGAAGCTGGATTATCTGAAGGAGCTGGGGATCAATGGAATTTATCTGAATCCCATTATGGAGGCAGAATCCAATCATAAATATGATACAACAGATTATGAAAAGATCGATCCGGCCTTTGGAGATGAAAAAGAGTTTACTTTTCTGGTAAAGGAAGCCCATGATCACGGCATCCGTGTGATGGTGGACGCAGTATTTAACCATTGCGGGCCTAAATTTGCGCCCTGGCTGGACGTGCAGGAAAAGGGACAGGCTTCCGAATATGCAGACTGGTTTATGATCAACGACTGGAGTGACCTTAAGAAAAAGGCAGATACCAGGGATGGACGATTTTATTCCTTTGCCTTTGCGGACGGAATGCCAAAGCTGAATACCAATAACGAAAAGGTACAGGAGTATTTTTGCAATCTCTGTGAAAGCTGGATCCGTGACTATGACATTGACGGTATCCGTTTTGATGTTGGAAATGAGATTTCCCACAGATTTTTAAAAAAGATGAGAGAGCGGGTAAAAAGGCTGAAGCCGGATATTTATCTTCTTGGTGAGATCTGGCATGACGCAAGCCAGTGGCTTATGGGAGACGAGTATGATTCTGTAATGAATTATCCTTTAATGAGCGGTATTCATGACTTTTTTATTGATAAGAAAATGACAAAACAGGACTTTGAATATACGGTCAATCACTGTTATACTATGTACATGCAGCAGTGTAATAACGTGCTGTTTAATCTATTGGATTCCCATGACACGGAGAGGCTGATGAACCGTTTCCATAATCTGGATATGTTTTATCAGCAGCTTGCAGTACTGTTTACCATGCCGGGAAGCCCCTGTATTTATTATGGAACAGAAATCGCAATGGAGGGAGGACACGATCCTGACTGCAGAAGATGTATGCCCTGGCAGGAACTGGATTCAGAAGAAAACAGACGGCGTATCGCAGAAATGAAGAAGCTGATCTCTCTGAGAAAGCAGGAACCTTCTTTTAGAAGCCTGCATTTCCATTTTTCGGGAACATATCAGGAAAAGCGCTGTGTGGAATATATTAAGCTGGATGAACAGAATCATAAAACAGAAGTGCTTCTGAACTGTTCAGAAGATTGCATAAAAGTGGAAAAACAGGGAGAAATTCTCTTCGCCCGTGGTTATGTGAATGGAAATCTTGCAAAAAACGGAACTCTCATACGAAGGATTTAACAGGAGGAAATGGATATGAACAATAAAAAATGGTGGCAGAATTCTGTGGTTTACCAGATTTATCCCCGAAGCTTTCAGGACAGCAACGGGGATGGGATCGGAGATATCCAGGGGATTATAAAAAGGCTGGATTATCTTCAGGAGCTTGGCATTGACGCTGTCTGGCTGTCTCCGGTATGTAAATCTCCGCAGGATGACAATGGCTATGATATTTCCGATTATCAGGATATTGATCCCATGTTCGGAAATCTTGACGATATGGAGCAGCTGATCAATGAGGCAAAAAAGAGAAATATCCGTATTATTATGGATCTGGTGCTGAATCATTCCTCTGACGAGCACCGCTGGTTTACTGAGGCGAAAAAGAGCAAGGATAATCCTTACCACGATTACTATGTGTGGCGTGACGGCGAGGAAGGCGTGTATCCAAATGATATGAATTCTGTATTCGGCGGTCCGGCCTGGGAGTGGGTGCCTGAGTTAAAGCAGTATTATTTTCATCAGTTTTCCGTAAAGCAGCCGGACCTGAACTGGGAAAATCCAAAGCTCAGAAGAGAAATCTATGACATGATCCTCTGGTGGATGGACAAAGGTGTTGGCGGTTTTCGCCTGGACGTGATCGACCAGATCGCCAAGGAGCCGGATCTTAAGATCACCAACAACGGTCCAAGACTTCATGAGTTTATTCAGGAGTTAAGCAGAGAAACCTTCCAGAAAGGAGATCTGATCACAGTGGGAGAGGCCTGGGGCGCAGATATTGACAGGGCCAAGCTTTACAGTAAGCCGGACGGCAGCGAGTTTTCCATGGTGTTCCAGTTCGAGCATATGATGCTGGATCAGGAGCCGGGAAAAGAGAAATGGGATTTCTGTCCCCTTCCTTTTGTAAAACTGAAAAAATGTCTGGAAAAGTGGCAGAAGGAGCTTCATGGCTGTGGCTGGAACAGCCTTTTCTGGGACAATCACGACCTTCCGAGGATTGTATCCCGCTGGGGCAATGACAAAGAATACAGAGTGGAATCTGCAAAAATGCTGGCAACCATCCTTCACGGAATGGAAGGAACTCCCTATGTATATCAGGGAGAGGAGCTTGGCATGACAAATGTGCGCTTTGAGTCCATTGAACAGTACCAGGATATCGAGATCCGAAACATGTACAGGGAGCGGCTGGAAAAGGGGTATGCAGAGAAAGATATCATGGAATCTATCTATGCAAAGGGCCGCGACAATGCAAGAACTCCCATGCAGTGGGATGATACAGAAAATGCAGGATTTACAACAGGAACTCCATGGATGGAAGTAAATCCCAATTATACAGAAATAAATGCCCGAAGCCAGCTTCATGATGAAAACTCTGTTTTTCATTATTATAAAAAGCTGATTCAGCTCCGCAAAGAAAACAGCATTTTTGTTGAAGGTGATTTTACACTGCTGCTGCCGGAAGATGAAAATATTTTTGCTTATGTGCGGGAATATGAAGGCAGGAAACTGCTGGTGACAGCTAATTTTACAGATAAAGAGGTGGAATGTCCGCTGTTAAAGGAGTGGGGAGTGCCTGTATCTGAGGATGGCGCTGATAAGAGCCGGGACAATGGCGTGCTTTTGATCCATAACTACAGTGATCTGCCTTCCCAGCAGAAGCTGAGACCCTATGAAGCGATGATGTGGGAGAAAACAGAGACAGCAACTGAGATCTGATGCATGGAGCCTAAAAAACACCCCCGGAAATCTTCCGGGGGTGAAATCATATCTGGATCAGTTTGTGATAACCAGCTCAGTTTCTTTGTCGAAGAAGTGAGCTTTTTCCATATCAAAATCAAAATGGATTGAATCGCCTGTCTTTGCAGTTGTACGTGGATCAACACGGGCTGTGATCTGAGTTCCGTTTATATCGAAGTACAGGAATACTTCAGCACCCAGAAGCTCATATACTTTAACGATAGAAGCCATGGAGCCGTCAGCGGAATCTGTAACATCCTCAGGACGGATACCCATAACAACTGTTTTGCCTACATAGCCTTTATCTTTGAGAACTTTTGCCTTTGCTGCCGGAATAACAACTTCATCGTTGCCGATCTTGGCAACCAGGTCAGCGCCGTTTTCTTTGATCTCAGCGTCAAGGAAGTTCATCTGCGGAGATCCCATGAATCCTGCTACGAACAGGTTACCCGGTTTCTGATACAGGTTCTGAGGTGTATCTACCTGCTGAACAACACCGTCTTTCATAACAACGATTCTGGTACCAAGAGTCATAGCCTCTGTCTGGTCATGTGTTACGTAGATGATGGTAGCGCCCAGTCTCTGATGGATCTTGGAGATCTCAATACGCATCTGTACACGAAGTTTTGCATCCAGGTTGGAGAGCGGCTCATCCATAAGGAATACCTTAGGATTACGAACGATGGCACGACCCATGGCAACACGCTGTCTCTGACCACCGGAAAGAGCTTTCGGTTTACGGTCAAGAAGTTTCTCAAGGTCAAGGATTCTTGCAGCTTCACGAACCTGTTTGTCGATCTGCTCCTTCGGAACCTTGCGGAGCTTCAGACCAAATGCCATATTATCATAAACAGTCATATGAGGATACAGAGCGTAGTTCTGGAATACCATTGCGATATCACGGTCCTTCGGCTCTACATCATTCATAACTTTGTCACCGATTTTAAGAGTACCGCCGGAAATTTCCTCAAGACCTGCGATCATACGAAGAGTTGTGGATTTTCCGCATCCGGATGGTCCTACAAAGATGATAAATTCTTTATCTTCAATTTCAAGATTGAAATCCTTAACAGCCTCAAAGCCGTTCGGATAGGTTTTGTTAATGTGCTCTAATGATAAACTTGCCATTTTAATTTCCCTCCAGGTAATATTTGTGAAATATAGTTTTGCTCTTGTTTCGAACTGTACTCAGTATAACGAAAAGCAGTAAAATGCACCAGAGAAGAATCCTACAAATATTTCAGAGGTTTGTTGACAGATTGACGAAAAGACGGGGAGATTTAGTCATTTTGCTCACCAAAAAACAGCTTTATATCATTTTCTACAGTGTCAATACCTGCGATTCCAAAGGTATCCACAAGAACCTTAGCCACATTAGGGCTTAAAAATGCCGGAAGCGTTGGGCCTAGATGGATGTTTTTAACACCAAGAGAAAGAAGGGCAAGAAGTACAATGACAGCTTTCTGCTCATACCAGGAAATATTGTAGATAATAGGCAGGTCGTTGATATCTTCAAGGCCGAAAATTTCCTTCAGCTTCAGTGCGATGACGGCAAGTGAGTAGGAATCGTTGCACTGTCCTGCGTCCAGAACACGGGGGATTCCGTTAATATCGCCAAGATCAAGCTTGTTGTACTTATATTTTGCACATCCGGCAGTGAGGATCACGGTGTCCTTGGGAAGCGCGCGGGCAAAATCACTGTAGTAGCTGCGGCTTTTTGCACGGCCGTCACAGCCTGCCATTACCACAAATTTTTTGATGGCGCCGGATTTTACAGCTTCGACAATTTTGTCTGCCAGAGCCAGAACCTGCGCGTGTGCAAAGCCGCCTACGATTTCTCCTGTTTCAAGCTCAACAGGAGGAGCGCAGTGCTTTGCCTGCTGGATCAGCGCGGAGAAATCTTTGATCTGACCAATGCCGCCCGGAATGTGTTTACAGCCCGGATAGGAAACAGCTCCTGTTGTGTACAAGCGATCCTTGTAGCTGTCCTTTGGAGGAATGATACAGTTGGTTGTCATAAGGATCGGTCCGTTAAAGGATGCAAATTCTTCATTTTGCTTCCACCATGCGTTGCCGTAGTTTCCGTGGAAGTGACGGTATTTTTTGAAAGCAGGATAGTAGTGGGCCGGAAGCATTTCAGAATGTGTGTAAACATCAATTCCTGTACCTTCGGTTTGCTCAAGAAGCATTTCCAGGTCTTTCAGGTCGTGGCCGGAGACCAGGATTCCGGGATTTGTGCCAACGCCGATCTTTACGCTGGTAAGCTCCGGATTTCCGTAGGCCTCGGTGTTTGCCTGATCCAGAAGAGCCATTCCCTGTACGCCGAATTTTCCTGTTTCCATAGTAAGGGAGATGAGCTGGTCAACAGTAAGGCTGTCGTTTAAGGTTGCAGAGAGCGCTCTCTGAATAAAAGCGTCTGTATCGGAATCTTCTTTGAATAGAACATTTGCATGGCTTGTGTAGGCGGAAAGTCCTTTGAGGCCATAGGTGATCAGTTCTCGGAGCGAACGGATGTCTTCATCCTCTGTGGAGAGAACACCTGTCTGAGAAGCTTTTGCTTCAAAATCGGAAGCATTGCTTATCCAGAGGGAAGCCTCCGGAAGATCAGCTTTGTCCTTTACCCGGGAAAGAAGAGACTCTTTTACTTCCAGAGTTTTGATGATCTGATCTGTGATTGTGTCTTTGTCAAAATTCACATTTGTGATCGTGATAAAAAGATTCTTATTAATAAGATGATTTACAGCTGCGTCTACATTTACATTTTCGGAGCGGAGCTGTGTGGTAATGGCAGATAGGCCTTTTGTCACCCATACAAGAAGATCCTGCATAGCGGCAATGTCCGGCTTCTTTCCACAGACTCCGGAAATTGTACAGCCGGAACAGCCGGCAGTTTCCTGGCACTGGTAGCAAAACATTTTATGTTCCATAAGATAAAACCTCCTGATTAAAAGTATATTGCCAGATATTGATTACTGATAAAAGTAAACGATATCTTATGTTCTGATAGAGCAGATTATAAAAGAAGAAAAACTTTAAATCTGTTGTTATAACAACAAAAATAAAGTTTTTTCTTTTATCGCATTTATTTTGAAGTTTTAAACAGAAAGTTTCTTTTACCTGATTATTCGTCGGTTTTATGAAGGATAAAATGATTTTTATGAAATTCCAGGATACCATCATCCCGCATTTTACCAAGCTCTTTGGAAAGAGCGCTGCGATCCAGATTCAGGTAATCGGCAAGCCCCTGACGGTTAAAAGGAATGGTAAAGGAGGTGCTTGCGGCTTTTATTGATTGATTGGAAAGATAAATAAGAAGTCTTTCGCGGATGGTTTTTGGGGTAGTACAGAAAATCCGGTTGGACAGGGTGAGATTTTTCTGCATGGAAATCCGCAGAAGATTTCGGACGATCGTGGGCTGCCCGGCATTTTGACCGTGTGATGCTTCCGGAGAATTCTGGTTAAAAGCTTTCGGAAATGGACTGGAAGCTCCAGGTGAGTTCAAAAGAAGTTTCAGGTTAAAGAACAGGATTTCTGAGTCTTCTGCCGTAACCGCGGACACCATCAGAGGTTCCCCGCACATGGCATACGTTTCCGCAAAAACATGTCCCTCCGGAATGTGGCTTAAAATGCTGCGCTTGCCCCAGAGGTCAATGTTTTCGATAATAACGCTTCCTGAAAGCACGATTCCCATTTCGGAAATCGTTTCTCCCATATGAAAAATAGTCGTGTTTTTTTCAAGAGTATGCTGGCGTATACAGCCCAAATTTTTCATTTCATTAAGCTCCAAAGAGGAAATTCCGTGAAATAAGGGAATTTCTGAGATCTTCATAAAAACTTCCTCGTCTTTCTGTGGCAGGTGGTAACTGTGTCGTCAGATAGAGGGGGTGCGAGTTTTCTCACTACACCATTTCCATCTGTATTCTGCGCTCATTCAGAAACATCCCCTGAAGTTCTTTTGCGTGGAAGCGTCTCTGGAACAGATCACATTTGCAGAGAAACAGATAGTAAACGTTCAGTCCGCAGTCGTTCATGGTTTCAAAATTACCCTGGCCTTTTGCCAGAATTACATCTGCCTGTTCCAGAAGAGTCCGGGCTTCATTACTGAGTCCCGGAAACCAGGTTCCGCCCACATTGCTTCCGTTTCCGATTACTTTTACGATATCAGTAAGTCCGATTTCTTCCGCATCCTCCATGGTGGCGTCATTGACAACAGGATATCCTCGTACAATAACGGTAATATCAAGCTGGGGATATTTTTCTTTCAAAATCTTAATGGCGAGTTTGTCCAGTACGATTTCACCACAGTTATCAGTAAGATAAACAAGAGATTCAGCCCCGGAGAGATCTTTTTGGAAGTTGGCGTATTCCTCCTGTCCAAGAGGTTCGTGATTTTCATTTTCCAGAAGCTTAAGCATTGTTTCCTGACTTACATTTTCCAAAGCTGCAAAATCAATATAGTTTCCAATGCGGGCATAGAGAAGCGCTGTTTCCAGTGGATCTGCGGAAATACGTATTTTTTCCTCAACAGAGGCTTCCGCATCCAGCATAAGCTGATTGAATTCTTTCTTTATTTCTGTGTAATCCTCGGCGGAACAATTCCAGAATTCACTGTAGAGTTTTTTGATCTCTACAGAAAGGCTGGGAGAGCAGTCCTGTTCTTCGGCGTTGGAAAGAATTGCCATGACCTTTTTCATATATTCGGTTTTTTTATCCATATCCGGGAACTTCCGGATCTTTTCTTCCTGTTTATTTACTGCACAGCACATGCAAAAGGGATTTAATTTCATTTGTAGTCCTTTCCGCCCGGATTCAGGGCAGGTTTGATAAAAATATTATAGGACACAGGGAAGATCTGGGCAAGAGGAAGGGGCAAATTTTATAAAAGCCTGCAAAAGGGCAAATAAACAGGAAACTGTAAAACTAAAAGCTATTGATCCTAGGTTTTGGCACTGGCAGTTTCTCTTATAGCATATCAGGTAAACCTGCCAATAAATCATACCCTGCAGGAAAAAATCACCCGGGAAAATGGATTCTCCCGGGCAATTCTTTCCTGTATATTCGGTGGTGGTTAAATAACAGGCATGATAATTCAGGCATTCATACTTCGCCTGCGTTGATACCGGGCCAGAAGATCTTCTTCCCTGAAATCTCCCGGATTACCGGAAACGTCACTGTGATATAGAATCCAGTCACTTACATTCTCCATAAACCAGTTTTGTTTTTTAAGAGAATTTATAATCTGGCAAAAGCTGCCATGTGTCTGACCGGTTTCGTTATCGCAGTATATCAGAGTATTGGATTCACCGGAAATTCTCTGGAATCTCATGCGGGAAAAGGCATTGTTCAGAGTGGAATAAATACTTTCCGAATTATATTTCTGTTCTGTTTCTATCTTATGATTATCCATACGAATCAGCATTTTCAGCATAACATCGCCTCCTGTTGTATTTAATTTCAGCAAAGAAAAACTCCTGTTTTGCGCAAAACGGGATGTTATGATGTCTGCAGATGATCAAGTATTATTCCCTTTACTACCTGTAAAAAGTATAGCATCTAAAGAAGGGGACAACAAGAAAAATCGTTCGACAAATTCTCTGAGTATACGCGGTTTCCGGCAAATGAAGCTTTTGCTCTGATACCGTCCGGCTATGGCAGTTTCCGGTTTGGCCCTTCCCCTGTATCCGAAGTGTTCATTCCTGCTTCTTTTTCCATTCCAGTAAGAAAAATATGGCTTATGTTGCTCACAGGAGCCGGAAAAAGCCTGAGATTATTATTTATGAAATGAATTTTTATTGCCTTAAAAGAATGGGTGGATTATAATATACAAGACAGACAATTTATCATATTTTATCGGGGAATGAATGTCTCCCTAAGTATTAATACTTAAACCGCTTAGAAAAGCTGATGACTTCTGCAATCAATGTAAGGCAGAGGTGTCGGCTTTTTTGTTATTTATCAAAAAAGGAGTACATTGTGTACGGATCTTTTTGGCAAATAAAAGTATTCCGCGAGGATTTGGGGAGTTCGAAGAGGAGTTGTCCGATTTATTTTTGAGGAGGAGCTTATGTTATTAAGTATTTCATTAATTTTACTGGTTGGTATGTCCATGAGCTGGATCTGCCGGAAAATGAAACTGCCAGGTTTGCTGGGAATGCTGATTACCGGCATTGTTCTTGGTCCATATATGCTTGATCTGTTAGATGAAAGCATCCTGGGGATATCGTCGGAATTACGTAAAATTGCACTGATCATTATTCTGACCAGAGCGGGACTGGGACTTGATCTGTCAGGCTTGAAAAAAATCGGAAGACCGGCAGTGCTGATGTGTTTTGTCCCTGCAAGCCTGGAAATTTTTGGAATAATACTGCTGGCGCCAAGGGTTATGGATCTGACTGTTCTGGAGGCTGCTGTTATGGGGGCTGTGCTGGCAGCTGTTTCCCCTGCAGTCGTTGTTCCAAGGATGGTTAAGCTTATGGATGAGGGATACGGCGCAAAAAAAGGAATACCCCATTTAATCCTGGCAGGAGCATCTGTAGATGATGTATATGTAATTGTCCTGTTTTCAACCTTTGCAGGAATGATTCAGGGTGAAAAGGCTTCCGTAACAAGCTTTCTTAATGTTCCGTTTTCTATATTTTCAGGCGTTGTGCTTGGACTGCTGATCGGTATCTTTTTTGCATACTATTTTAAAAAAGTACACATCCGGGACACTGCAAAAGTGCTGATTATATTAGGTGTTTCTTTTCTTCTTGCAGCAATAGAAGACCGTCTCAGTACGCCAATTACATTTTCAGCGCTGATCGCAATTATGTTTATCGGCATCGGACTGCAGAAGAAAAGGGCGGCTGTTGCGAAAAGGCTTTCTGTAAAATACGGAAAACTCTGGGTAGCGGCAGAGGTATTTTTATTTGTTCTGGTTGGAGCTACTGTAAATATTGAATATTTTGGAAAAGTGGGTGTTCAGGCGCTTGCAGTAATCCTGGGAGCGCTGGTATTCAGAATGCTTGGCGTGTATATATGTCTGCTGGGAACAGACCTGACAGGACGGGAGAAAATGTTCTGTATGCTGGCTTACATACCGAAGGCTACGGTTCAGGCCGCCATTGGCGGAATCCCTCTTTCCCTCGGCTTTGCCTGTGGAGATGCTGTGCTTACAGTGGCAGTGCTGGCGATTGTGCTTACCGCGCCGCTTGGGGCGCTTGCCATAGATTTGTCGTATAAAAAATGGCTGGTAAGGTAGAGGCGCATATCCCGTCACCTTTTCCCTTCCCTTTTAATTATTTGGCTTGCATTTATTTCAACTTCGTTATACCAATGGATTTTTTCATACCTGCGTGATACAATAATTGATGAAATGGGATGGAGAAAGAAAACCATGATTGATACAAAAAAGGAACAAGTTCTTCGCAATGGGATTGCGGAGATTATAGCAGAAATAGAGGTGGGTGTATGAAAAAGAAAAAACAGGAGATCAGTATTGTTCGATCCTCGGCAGCGGAATACCTGACATTTATTACTGCCACAGGAGAGAGTGATGTAAATGCCGTTTATTGCGATGAAAATGTATGGCTGACGCAAAAAATGATGGGTTTGCTCTACAATGTGGAAACTCATACTATTAACTACCATCTGAAAAAACTGTTTTCGGACGGAGAGATTGAGGAAAATTCAGTTATTCGAAAATTTCGAATAACTGCTGCTGATGGAAAAAACTATAATACCAATCACTATAATTTGAGCGCGATTATTGCTGTAGGGAACAAAGTGGATTCTCCCCGTGCAGTCCAGTTCCGTAAATGGGCAAATCAAATTATTGAAGAATTCACAGTAAAAGGATTTGCAATGGATGACGAGCGGCTGAAAAATGGCGGTACGGTTCTGACGAAAGATTATTTTAGGGAACAGTTAGAGCGGATTCGTGAAATTCGTCTTTCGGAGCGGCGATTTTATCAGAAAATTACGGACATTTACGCTACCAGCATCGATTATGATTCCAAGGCTGAAACAACAAGAAAGTTTTTTGCAAGAGTGCAGAATCAACTTCATTGGGCAATTCATGGAGAAACAGCCGCAGAGACCATATATCGACGTGCCGACAGCGCGAAGGATAACATGGGGCTGACCACATGGAAAGACGCACCAAATGGAAAAATTCAGCGTTTTGATGTGGTAGTTGCCAAAAACTATCTGACAAAGGAAGAACTTTCGGCTATGGCGAGAATTGTCAATGCTTATTTGGACTTGGCAGAGTTGAGAGCTGAAGAAGAAATGCCTATGACAATGGAGGATTGGGCAGAGCAGTTTGAAGGTGTTTTACGTTTGAGCAGAAAAGAGATATTAACGGATGCCGGAACAATTTCCGCAAAAATCGCTCAGCAGCATGCATTGAGTGAATTTGAAAAATATCGTGTTCGTCAGGATCGACTTTATCAAAGCGATTTTGACAAAATGCTGTTGAAAACAGATGAAGTACAGAAATTGCCGGCTCATAAATCTACAGCTCAGATAATCGATGTTTCATCAGAGGAAGACTATGAATAACAAGAGTAAACTTGATGAATGGATCGGGAATGCTGCTCTACTGGGATGGCGTATAAAAAACTTCAAGAATGCTGTAATTCACAGTCTTGGAATAATGAATGGTAATATTTATGATGGTATTATTAAGATAGTAAAGAGATTATTTGAGGTGGTAAAATTCGTTGCCAACCACGAACCCTATGGATTAAAAGAGATGCAGGAGTCGCGATGCCTGCCAAATAATCTCTTTTAACTATAAATTATGGCTCTATGTCAAGTTTTGGGGCGGGATTCTTAGGAATCTCGCCCCAAAACTTGACATAGAGTCTCTATTCAAACAGCCAGTTTTAGGTAGAGTGACGGTGTGCGGGACGCTTTGTTCTGAATCAGAGCCTGATGCCTTCTTTTGCGTAGGACAATATGCTGGAGGTGTCTTTTGCTAGCCGGTAATAGCAGAACGCTATTTTTCTTTGAATTGCAGCTTTAAGGACATCTGTTTCCGATTTCATAGAAAAAGATAAAAGTGCCCATTTCATTTGATACGTATTTGCTGTAAAAATAACCACAGGGAATCCTCTTCTTTTTTTGTTTAGTACGATTTTTTGTGGTGATTAAATTTTACATCAAAAAGGAAGAAGATTCCTTATATTTTGGGCAACTTTTGGAAGTTGTTTATAACAGTATAAGAATATTAATTTCGTTGTGGATAAAACTGCAGAAACTCAAGGAATTATTAAATTGACAAAATAAATATATTATCTATAAATCACAAATACCTAATTTTATATAATAGAATCTGCAATATGTGTACACAAAGAAATTTTAAACTTTATATGTGGATTTTATAAAACTAAAATAACAAGGATTTTGTGTACTTTTTTAAATCCATTTATTTAGTGTCTGCTGAGCAAACTGAAAACACTCAGGAATTTCGCTTTTAACAACAGAATCCTCCGTTTCGCAGGATGTACT